>Ga0214481_100148_pt1 | contig 34508 bp, 21 predicted proteins | sample M1_20Mar14CPVII9_4_FD_165057 | JGI IMG/M metagenome (GOLD analysis project Ga0214481, IMG submission 165057) | Marine eukaryotic communities from Monterey Bay, California, United States - M1_20Mar14CPVII9sort6BwellG10 | ecosystem: Environmental > Aquatic > Marine > Unclassified | place: USA...
TGAGGGGTTGCGACAACTGTTCAATATAGACGCTAAAGTAGCCAGCGTTGGCAGCCAACACCTCATTGTCGAGGCAATACAAGTATCAAGTGAAACTTTCGAGATGTATTCTTTAGCGATGATGCGCCTTTGTCCTCGTTATATCTCATTTCAACCTCTTCACAACTTTTGCAGGTACTCCTGCCACTACAACATCATCTTCTTTGTCACTATTGCACCTGCTGCAACTACTCTATTACGAAAAGTCACACACCTGGTAATATAATAGCACCACCACCAATCCATACATCATCCCCTATTGATATTGATGGATGAACAAATGGACGTCATCTAATCCACCTCCCATTCACATCGTGAGGGTCCAAAGCCTAAATATAATCTATTCATATCCCAACCTTTATCAGCGAGGAGATCATTGATGCTACTCCCTGTCTTTGACTCAAAGAATAGCAGCTGGATGATCTCGTATGATCTGAAGAATAGGTGTAGATAAATGTGAGCTGAGACAAGACGAGAATCAAAGTAGATTTTATAAACAAATCCTACAAAACCTTACCTTGAAAGAATTTGTGAAAGCTCAGCTGTTCTTCCATCGCGCTGCAAACACCAATTCACAATGTGTGCATGTACAAATGCTTTCAGCTCGTCGTTGTCATCTGCCCCGACCCTAAGCAGAACTATGATTTTGTGTGCTTTGCTAACCTTCCCTTTCCCGGATGTGAAGATCATGTACTTTTCATTATGCCAGTTTCCCTGTATCAGATTATTCTGTCGACTATTGGTCATTCTGATAAGATTCTTCAAACTGATTCCAAGATGTATATTCCCTTGATAAAGCATACTGCATATTGATTTCCAAAGTGATTCATTGACATCATTTGGAGACAGAAGAAGCAAAAGAGGATTTGTTGCTTTCTTTCTACTACTACTTCCATCTTTATCGTTGCATATACTCCGTACAGACTGACCACACTCTTCTATCAATGGTTGAAGTGCAATCTTTGCACGTTGTTGATTGAGTGTTCTTAGCCGTAAACATTGCATTCCAATGTAGTTTGCCCAGACATGAAGTAGGGTTAGACTGATGAATATGCCCCAAGAAATCACCTGCGCGTCAAGCATTCTTATTGTATTTGCATTGTTGGAGCATGTGTCATCTAATTCGCCACTAATGCTGCATGTCGTATTATTATTTTGATTCTTCTCCAATCTATGTATGAACCCTGCCATCCAAACTCCCATACACATGCCGACTAACGAAACCAAAGTCTCTTGAGTACTCTCTTTGGCCTGACAATCTGCTCGATTTCCACAAATGGCAAAGTGATCGGTTATGGTTCCTTTCGTTGCACCGGCTGCCATACCACAAGCAACTTTGCATAAGGTAGATGTAGATGTTAATATAAGGTAGGATGACGGAAGATATTTAGATATTGCTGGATATATAGTTGTTAATGGAGAAGTCATCCAAGAAGTTTGTGACAGTAGGATAGGTAGTGCCATATCAATAGTCATTCCTATATCATTCAATACATCAGCCAACAATCTAAACTCTTTGACATTTGCATCAAAGTGTGGAGAGCAAATGTAACTGAATATTAATCCTCCAATCATACCTAGTCCATCTCGTACTGCCCATGTCATAGCTGCCGACATTGCAGTTGCCTGTGCATCACCCACACCTGTTGCCGATAGTACTGCACTTGTTGATACTACACCTCGGAGATACGAGCATAAACCTTGTAATGAATCGTAGTATTGATATTTAAGGTAGCCTTCATTAACAGATTGTGGATATCCAATTGGTAAGAAGAGATCTCTACCCAATTGTTTGATTTGAGCTGTGATTGCAACAGAAGTTGTTGCAGTTACATCTTGCTTGGTAGTTGACCATCTCAATTGTTTATCGTCGTTATAATTATATTCTACACAAGATTTAGATGACGATTTAGAATATTCACGGAATCTCATACTTCAGATGGTAATATTAATAAGCATATCTACACAAACAACATTCACTCCAATCACCATGTGTTAGACCGAAAGTTAGAAAATCCCGAAAGTTAATAATCGGGATTTGCAAACCTCGAAAGTTAAAATCGACACGCGCATCATCGCTAAAGAATACATCTCGAAAGTTTCACTTGATACTTGTATTGCCTCGACAATGAGGTGTTGGCTGCCAACGCTGGCTACTTTAGCGTCTATATTGAACAGTTGTCGCAACCCCTCAATCTATTCATGGCAGAGGTTGGGTGTAGTATGGCTACCTTATAGACTATTTCTATAACATGCTAACCATGAACATAAGATATGCACATCATCGATGATGACAATATTGTAGCTAAAACTAATGGCAAATGAGTAGTTCATGTTTATATCTATGTATAAACTATAAATAGACATCGGCGGCAGGTCATCCTATCGTCATGGCATCGACCTATTGACGCTAATGACTATTCATTGCAATAAAAACTCAGTAGATATAAGTTGTCCTACACAGTCAATAACACAGTATTTTCATTGCAATAAGTGGTCCCCGTTGTCGATAACTGTCTAAAGGACGGATTACATGCGGCGGCTGCCGTACTATTGTCCAAATGAGTTCAGAGAATTGCCGACAATCCTACATCTATTGAGTAGAGAAAGCTGAGAAGTTTTAGCGATCTCGAAAGTTAAAAGATACCGGTATCTCTAACTTTCGAGATTAAAAGTCCCGAAAGTTTAACTTTCGAGATTTTCTAACTTTCGGTCTAACACATGCAATCAAGTATCTCAAAACTCCGGGTATCCTAAGGTATCTTGACCGCTCAAACCGCGAGCACAGCTTCTTGTTTACTAGTGTATGAAGTGATGATCATCTTGTCTGGTGGAGACTCCGAGTGTATTGCGGATCACATTTAAGGTATACAACAGTTAAACTTCATAAATATTTAAACAAGCTAACTTAAACATGATTCCGCTACATAGTCATAAAAATCTAACAATAACAACCTCACTTGTCCTTGGACTTGGGGTAGTTCATTCAGATAAAAATCTAACAATAACAACCTCACTTGTCCTTGGACTTGGGGTAGTTCATTCAGCAGCCAATGATAATAATCGAGTCGTTTGGGCGTCAAGCGGTGGAGGATGGAGGGCAATGACTGCTAACAGTGCCTACTCAAAAGTCTTTAGTCAACTGAAACTGTTTGATAGCTCTTCTGAGTCGGCAGGGTTTGATACCATTGCAATGACTTCTGGTGCATCGTGGTTTGCAAGCCAGTTCTTTTTTAGTGAACCATACTACGATATGATTGTCAATGGTAACACTGCATCTCTTGCTTCATTCACTCAAGCTTGGTACGAAGCATACGCTACCACACAGGACGGTATAAATCCTAGTCAACCAGCTTCATGTGGTCCTCTTGAAGAGGTTTGCTCTCTAACGTCTCTATCTATCTAATGAATCTCTTCATTACCTAACGATGATTCAAGTATGGGTCAATTGAGAACCCTTATTGCTGTATCCAACAAGTTCAACTTTTCAATGCCTCAATTTGTATATGAAATGGTAAGTACCGTCTGTGAGTCTGTAACAACTTGATCTTTTCTCCCCAGCCGAATAACTTACATCTTGATCGATCAGTTTCAGACGACTTCCAAGCTATACGATGATACGGCAAACATACTCACTGTCCGAGCATCACATGAGGATAAGATTGATCAGCTCAGAGGTATTGAAATCTGCTTCCACTCCTCACTCATGCCCAATATTAGAGACTCAGAGACAAGCACGATCACATATCTTGTCGAACCGAATACAAGAAATGCATATACTGTACCACTAGCCAATGACTGGTGTGTTTCAGATCATACCTCTCAATGGCGTATTCCTCTACCGCAAGAAGGAATATCGTATCCAGTATCGAATACATACGAAGAATATGCTGCACAGAGCAGCTTCCCTTTATTTGATCCTCAAGACCAAGATAGTGAAATGTACATCTCTCTGAATGATACTAGTGGGGAGTCATCATCTCGAGTAAAGATGGCAATCCCATTCATTGGTATCCCGACAGCTTTGCAAATAAGCACCGCATCATCTGCTTCTCAAGCAGTATTATCCCCGGCAGCACCATCGTTTTTCAGTCAAGCAATGTCAGTTTACAAATTTAACATGCAATTCATGAACGTTACAAAAGAAGAGCAGGATGAATACATCGAAGGACTTGATCAATTTCAATCCTTGTTATGGAGCAGTAATCTGTTTCAAAATGGAGCTGTCAACTCGGCGTGGAGTGATCCAAACCCAATTGATCTTCCCAATGGAGGAGCAGACAATTATTGGTTTGGAGATGGTGCCTTTACTGATGGGCCGTCTTTAGCCGGTAGTATTGCCAGGCATCAATCAAAGCATGGTACCAACGAAGAGATCAAAATTATCTTGACCCTTCATAATAACATCAACGATAACTTGAATTACATCTTGGGGTACTTCAATACAACATGGAATAAGGACATTGAACCAGGCGAGTTCATTTGGCCAACACAAGGTACTGGCATCGGTCCACAACCGAACCCTAGACAATCAAGACAAATATTTCAACAATATTTAGATGAAGAGTCACTTGGTAACGTCTTGGAGAATATCAATGGTACAACGTTAACAACAACTAAACTTTCAGCCACTACAATCGATAATGATGCATTTGGTGTTACTGGCGGTCAGAAGGTATCACTGCTTGTACTAAACTTGAACACTGAGGTTCCGGTTTATCTCTTTACCAAGCCAGTAGTTGAATATTATACGCCAATATTGGTTGAAATGGTAAGGTCTATTGCATCGAGTAAAGAGTTGGAGGAACGTATTACTGACTTTATTAATGATGGTGGTAGTTCCCCAAAGAAGGGCAACCTCCGAGGAGAAGCTAACATAATTTCAATCAGCTAAGAGCTACCGACAGATGTGTAAATTAGTTTAATGAATTGTTAATCTCAGTTCAGTGTAGTGTAAAATGTTGTTTTAGTAGTGTTGAAAAAATAACTATCTATACCCAACCATTGTCATCCGTTATCTAGGATTTTTCTTATATCCAATCCTTGAGGCAGCACTTACTTTCTTCTTCCTACCAGTAGTTGTAGTTGATGATAATGATATTGATGAATCTAAATATCCCAATCCGCCTGATGGGTTTGTACTTATCTTTTCTTGTAATGCTTGTGCTTCTGCTTGTTCACGTCGTTCTTTCATAATCTTTGTTATTAGTATTGAATATATATGGATTATTATTGAATATTGATATCACGAAGATATTGTGTTTATGACGTAACATATAATATTATATTGAGCAGAGAGAAAAGAGATGGTCAATAAAAATTAGATAGCTGCAAACTAACACAAGATGTGTTCATATCTACCGCTAAGCGCATAAAACCTCAGCATATAGAATTATTCCCACCACTAACGCACCTTATCATATTCTTCAACATCATCTGCCTTAAGCTCAATCCGTGTAGGTGGTCGTCGAAGCGCCATATTATAATATGTATTATCGTTCTGTGTTGCAAGTTGCAGGTATTTTTTGCAATTTGCAGTGTGATTGTGAATATATATACTTATGGTAGGCGCAGCCAAGCAGTCGGCACCCTATTTGGTGTTCAGGAGTAGAATGCACTCTGCTGTTTTGCTGCTCTTTTGTTTATGCAATACCACAGGCAAGTAATAGAGCGTCTTTTTTCATTGAGGGTGGTCTTGTGACATTTTTACTGTGCCGACTAACTGCCAACGTTAGGCATGCTAGGGCAGGTGCAGTTTACCCGATGCTTTGGAGAGCTCAGTAACACTGCAATGTAGTAGTAGTAGTCGCAGGTACCTGAATTAATCAGGTTCATGTTCAATATAATAAAATGCATTGCAATAGATTGGTGGTGGTCCCGAATTGGCGAGTTCAACTGAAAATATTCGGCGATCAACCTGCGAATCTCCAATGGGCTTAGCTAAAGATTTATCGCCAGTTACTCGCTAATTTCCATTTATTCTTAAATTGACCGGAGGAGGAACACAATTAAAAGGTGGTGGAGTACCCAAGGTACACACTCTTTTAGCTCAACCACAATTTTGCAATAAGGTCGTAGGCTGAGCGGCAGCGCCGATATCTCGGCCGGATCATATGCTATCGTAGAAAACCGATATACTATCATAATCTATAGATTCTGAAGAATATGGTGGTATATCGATTTCCTAAAAGATATTGAGTTGTCATATAGATATCGACGTCGCCATCTAGCCTATCGATTTGCAATTTTTTTTCGAACTTGATGTTAATTTTCTCTAGCTAATATTGCAATTGCAAATCGCCCCCGATGCAATATCGTCGAACACATATGGACGTAGATTTAACCGTAGATTACGATAATACTATCAATAAATGGCGTAGGTATACTATTGATGGAGATATTCCGTCGACAAGTTAATGTTGATGGTGCATCAGCCCGCCGTCGAAATTTCAATAGGCGATATCTTCAAGACAACTCAATATCTTTTAGGAAATCGATATACCGTCATATTCTATAGAATCTGGAGAGTAACGTGGTATATCGGTTTCCTAAAAGATATTGAGTTATCGTATAGATATCGCCGCCGCCGTCGGGCCTATCAGATTCGTCATGGTGATAAAATATTTGCGTAGTCTTAGGTAGGTAGCAAGGTAAAATTTAGCTTAATTTTATACACTAATTAGGGTAGTAATTACGCAAATTCATTGAATTTTGAAAACTAAAATGATAAATTAGACCTTATTTCGCGAGATGAAAGACTGTGGGTATCGTAGGGTAGATGATGAGAGGGCTCCATATATGGTCTCAGATTAATAGCGGCCTATCATTACACATGTAGCCATACGAGAAATACAAAGATTACATAGTACGATTAGTCCAACTCAAAACAACACAATCATGGCGGTATGCTACTATTACGCTTTGCTGTTCGCCCCATGACATTGGCGCTGCTTTAATAATCCTCCTCTATTGACATATTATCGGGGTTAATAGTTTTGTGTGTTTTATAGGCAAGTCTCAGTGCAGAAAACAAGTACCGTGCACATAAATACAAACCTTAAAAAGATTCAACAAACTAGCATAGGCAATGGATCTGCAAGCAATATTAGATGCCTCCTCATCAGACGATGATGATGACTATCTCTCAAAGTATAACAATACTAATAATATACCATTAACATCCACAATTAGTAATCTAAGTAGCAATATAAGTGATAGTCATGCCAACTACAAACAGCAAGCAGATAATAATGTTAGTAGCAACAGCTATTATAAAGATAATGTTGCTGCTCAACGGTCATATAATGAACAGCAAGAGGAGGTATTGTCCGGTATATCATCTTCATCTCCACCACTATCTGGAGTTCTACACGACGACGACATGGAAGAGGATGATGATGAAAATTTGTTAAATAATGATATCATTAATTCTATATTGAATAATCGTTCACCATATCGACAACAAAGTAGTGCAAGTGGTGATGCAAGAAGTGGAAGTGGTGCTAATTTAGAATTGGAAAAGATATTACGAGAAGCCGAAGAAAATGATTGTGATGATGATAGTATGAATGATGAATATAATTTGTCACCTCCACCTCCTTCTAGTAGTGCTAACACTAACAAACGGCACATTTCTAGCAGTACTAAAGATTATCTACTCCAGTCAATATTAAACGAAGACGATGACAACAGTAATGACAATGAAGAAGATGTTATATCATCACATAGAACAAATAGCTACAAAAAGTATACTACAATGGAATCTACATTGTCAAACTTGAGTATTAGCAACAGCAGTACTGGACAGGGTATTGCACGACGTCTATCGTCATTAACACCAACTCGTACCTCCTCGTCAACCATTGGAAATGAGATTATAACTTCACATTCATTTGAGATTGATGCTATATTAAATTCTGTACAAGATTCTGACGATAGTGATAGTTATGAAGATAACCATCTAAATGTACGGAATTATTCTGCACATAAAGGTAGTAGTCAACAAAAGCAGCGGAGAATATACCATGATGATGATGAATTGAGTGATGATTCTACTACTGAGAGAGATGATGGTGGATTGAATTTCAACTTTAGCAATAGTGCCGGCAATACTACATCGTCATTATATGACAGTGGAAGAAAGACAAAGTATGATGATAATATATCCATGCAATATCCATTGAGTAGGAATACACCCACTCGAGATGCTGACAAGGAACACTATACTAAGGGAGGAGGATATGAAGAGAAGAATGTATATGTACATCATAATGAATACAGGAGAGAACAATCATCATCTGATTTAAAAGATTATACTGCCAATTTCTTAAGTTCTGTTAGTAAAAGTTTTGAAGAGAAGGATAATGCCAATCAAGGCCACAACAACTTGTCACCAGCAAGTATATCAAGCAGGAATAACAACAAAACAACTTCTCCAAATAACAAACAAACAATAGATGAAGAGAATCAACATACAATACTATGTTTACAACATGCCGAAGTTACCGAACGACGATTATTAAAATCATCAAATTATTTTACACGTAATATTATATCACCATTGACTGTGAAACGACGGATGAAACCAAAGGTGGAATTGATGACCAAGTCACGATCTCAGCAGCAGCAGAATTCAAAGCAAAGTAGTGGTAGTTCAAGTAGCAAGCAACAGCAATGGCAGCAACCACGATTTGGTTTCTCGGGTGGTATCATCCAATCTAAAAGTATGTCAACAATCGGCTCACAATTACTCAAGAGTAATAATCATCAAAATACAAAATCAACTACAACTACTACAACGGGCTTACCAACAGCCTTAGCGGTTAATTCGAAATTCATCGCCGTAGGTAATCAACGTGGACAAATTTACATCTTTGATTTATTCCAACAATTAAAAATAATTTTATGTTTAGAAGATGTTGATACCTATACAGGTGCAACATTAGATGGGGGTAATATCCATTCGACTATACTATCAAGTACGGGACCAGTAACATCGATTGATTTATCATTACATGGTGATTATTTATTAGGAGGGTATGGCACCGGACAGATAATATTATGGGATGTTATTAATGGCAGTGTATTGAAACATTTAGTGGAGTTGCATACTTCGAGTGTTAGTTCGGTACGATTAACGTTTGTTCCTAGTAATAACAGTAGTGGTAAGAAAAAGGGTGTAGGAGCCGATAATGAAATTGGCGCAGTGAGTGTAGATGCTTCAGGCTTAGTGAACAAACTAACCTTCACACGAGGTAGGCTTTGGTCATCGAGTTATTCATTTGAATATGAATGTTTATTGGATGGTACTGCCGGACAAATATTGGCCATGGATGCATTGTCACCGTTGGATGATGATAATGTGAATGTTGCCTTTCATTCATCAGTGCATAAAATTGTCTTGATTGCATTATCATCGGCACGAAGTTCATTCGCTGTATCGGTTGAACCAAAGGTTAGCGTTTTACATCGTTGGGCACGTCCAACGACTGAAAGGATTGATCCGTCCATATCCGACGAAGATCGATTAACACAGGTATCATCGTCAGTATATGCATCAACCTATGCCTCGAGTTATGCCTCATCGTATATGTCAACATCGACATATCATTCTACTGATCCACCACCCAAGTTATCATCATCATCAACGAGTAATGTTGATAATACACCTGTGCCATATTTACCATGTCTGTCATGGGGTTGGGCACTTGTATCAGGAGGAGGACATACAGTAACACCTATATTAGCACGTGCATGGGGATGTTGTCTTCAATTCTTACGTGCTAGTTTCCCCGAGGTTGATGATGAGTACGACAATGAGGTAGCTGCGTCCGCTGAAAATGATGATGTAGTTCACTGGCCAGCATTCGGGACGCATGATGAATTCGATGCATCGGCACCTGTCGTGGCATTGAATTGGTTGGGTAAACGTTCCTTAGTATACTTGACAATAACGAATGAGTTCATTGTTATTGATACGGTCATTATGACAATGCAAGAACGACTTGACTTCTCGGGTATGAAGTTAGTCTATGCCGAGTTTGCACTAAGTCGGCAACGACGACTACCCAATTCCAATGGTTGTACAACCTTTATGAATAGTATACGATCGAATGACAATCGGTTGTTAGTGCTGTGTCAAGAAGAGATTAAGGAGATTACAGTTCTAGGTATGAGACAGCAAATTCTATCATTAGAAGATGGTGGTCAATGGCTGGAGGCGTTGGCACTAGCCTTAGATCATTATGAAAGTACAATTACAAGTCAAGAGGATAATAGACGAGAGGATGCAGCATCGTCATCGGCCGCATTACGTCGCTTAGATGTCATGACAAGGGTCGATTCTTCACTCTTAACAGAAGATGAGATTTGGATGGCAGAGCTGCTTATGCGATACTTGATACTTGCGATTGATAATGCGCCAGACTCAACCCCAATGGAGTATTCTTCCTTTTCAACCAGTCCACTTCCCAATAGCCGATTGAACTTGGCTGAGAGTCATTTCGAGATGTTATCAGGCGTTTGTTTGGAGTTTTGTATGGTCACACGACGCTTGGACTTATTGTTTGGGCCTATCTTCCGTTGTTTCTATGATGCGAGATATATCAATGTCTTTCTTGATATTATGGAGACGTATATTCTCAATGATAGGCTCAAGTACATTGCACCTGAAGCCATGGTACTATTTGTATCTCACTGTAAAGATATGAAAGATTTGTCAATGGTAGAGCGATGTCTACTGCACATGGATTGCAAGTTGATGGATTTTGATTCAATATTATCCCTATTGAAGAAAAATGCATTGTACACTGGGTTGTTTCATGTCTATTCAAGTGGCTTGGATGATTACGTTTCACCCTTGGAGATTTTGTTTGATGCACTCTTTGAAGCAGCCGACTCGGTCGAGGATACAATAGCTGACCGACGAAAGGATGGTATTCCTAGCAACAAGTTTGAGCAGTTTGGATACAAGATCATGTAAGTTGTTGATATGGAGGTTTGGTTTTTATCGACTTGTGCATAACACTCACTATCATCTCTAACCTTGTATTGTAATTTTCAGACTATACCTTCGACACTGTTTCAAGGGCAAGACATTTCCCAAAGGTGATGATATACTTCCCGCAGAGAGGTTACAGACTCTACGACCAGAACTGTTTGATCTTCTATTTAGCAAAACATCACGACGTACATCACAGCAAAGTAGAAATACTTCTAATCGCGGACTTCGTGCCTTGTCGTACCCCTACCTCAGAGCACTCATCTTAATAGACGCGAAAGCACTCCTTGATTGTTTGGCCATAGCTCTTGACGATGGGTCGGCCAGATTTGCCCAGGCAGCTAGTCAAATGCACACTCTCGGTTCATATGATGTTGAATACGAAACGGACAACATGATGATAGAAGTTGTTTCTCCAGCAGAGGATGAGCAAGAAGTTGACAAGGAGCTACTACCCGACAGGCAAGATCTTGTCAATATCATATCATCCATAATAATGTCGGATAGTTTAGTTGGTTCCTCGTCGTATCACTATGGGCCTAGGAAACAGATGACTTTGTTATCAATCAAAGCAAAGCACTTCTTCTTGGACTTTTTAGCAAAATACTTACAGCTTGGTGTCATCACTGCACCCAAGTATCTAACTGGTGAAGTATTCATTCGACTGTGTAACAAGAAAGGTTCCTCGGAAAATGACATCCTTGCTCTGTTGCAGGCTCTGCCTCGATCGTCATATGAGCTGGACGAGGTGTTATACACTGTTGAAAGAGTTCGAATGACTCGTGGTGCGCTGTTCTTACACAAAGTAGGGGTAACAAAGAGCTTAGATAGAGATGACATGGCAGACAAGTGTCAGCATCACTTCAACCGGTCGATTGACTGCTACTTGAATGACATGGAAGAAGATGTTAAGAAGGGAGTATTTGGATATGCAAGGAAGGAGTGTGCTGGTGGCAATGTATCCATGTTGAGAAGTGTCGTCCTTAAACGACTTCCAGAGCTTGTCAAGTTAGATGCTGTACATGCGGCTCATTTGGTAGGAGAAATCTTTATTGAAGAAATTGATATGATCTTGTCATCACTTCAACGTATCGAGTCTGGAAGAGTTGAGTATAGCTTCCTCCATGCCATCATATCTGGAGATTTGAGCAAGCAAGATTCGGTGATAGCTCAAGAGCTGTTAGCCAATTTGACAGTAGATCATCATCATTCCTATCTACTACTCATGACAACATTTCAACCAGAGATTGTCTACCAATATCTCTCATCAAATGAGAATTATCGGTTGAATGATGCCTTGAAGCTATGTCAAGAACGGAAGATTACAGATGCAAGCGCCTACCTCCTAGAACGAATGGGAGATGTCTCTGGTGCTCTCAAATTGATGCTGGAAACGCTTGATACAAGAATGATAACACTCAAGAATATCATCCAACACAGCATCAAATCCAATAATCATCACTCATCCAGATCTAAGGTTCAGTCAAACGTGCATCAGAATGATACTGCACAGAAGGAAATTGTCCGAATCAAACAAATCTTATCAGCTGTTTTAGATTTGTGTGAACGTAACAAGAACGATCACCTGACATCGTTGGATCATGAGCGTGGACCGCTGCTCTGGTTTCATGTGCTAGATCGATTAGTCAACGCCAAGACTCTTCTGAGTATATCCAAAAATACTACAGAACTCCTCTCGGTGGAACTCTCTACTGTCTTGAGTGAGCTGTTGCTAATGACTATGCAACGAATGATATCCAATGTATCTCTCTTTGATTTGATGCATAAGATTACAAAAGATCATGCAGGTAGCGATCTCGGGGAGTTCCGTGAAATGCTTGTTAGTATGCTCAAGACGTATAGTTCCGAGTTAGATGTCTGTTCCAAAGCAGTGGATGTCATGTATTATGATATTAGATGTATGGCCTATGAGAAGAAGAAACTCAAGGTACAAGGTAGTTTTGTTCAAGAGTGCCCCAAGGATATACCTAGACAGTCATTCCTTGACGTTGGTGCTGGTGGACAATATGAAGTTAAAAGCCCCCGCAGCGTTGTACTCGACAGCCATCTCTTCTCTGTCAACAATCAAGCAGCTACTCATAAGAGTAACGCTGTGTCTTTGTTGAAACAGAGAAGGGTGAGCAATCGGTATCAGTCACGATCTGGCAAACGTCGAAGAGGTGGTGGTACGAATATAAACTTGATGACCTCGTCGGAATGTCAGTTCTCACCAGGCAGGGTTGATATGAACGATTTTGGATTACACCGTCAGGTTGGTGCATTGTCTGAGGCTCAAAATGTAGGAGGTTTGTAAATCTAACTACCATTAACCTTCATTGCCTTGCCTTATATTAATCTAGAGTATGTGTGCCTCCTTTTCAATATAAGTATCGTGATAGTAAGCTTATCCTAAAGCAGTGCCTCCTACCTCTAAAGATTCGACCTAAATTAATTGTACACTTTAACTTTCAATAACAAGACAATTTGATTTATTAACATCTAAATATGTGTGCGATCAAGGTTTCACCATCCACCCGAAACCTAATAATATTTTCCCATCCCAACACCCTCAATTAGGTCTTTCCCCGCCACCCAAAACAACAATTTACTTGCGCACCCCACCTGCCGATTCGACCACCAAAATTGCAAGTAAACATTTCCAGAAGAGTCAAAGTACAATCCCCTTCTCTTCTCGATTTCAATACATTTTAATTCCCCAACATGTCCAACCAGGGAACCCTCACACAGAGGCGTACAAATGCGGATACACCCCACCCACCCCAATTAACCAATCTAACTAATCCAAAACAACATATAAATTTTTAATGACGACCGCGTCCATCATTATAATCACCACCATACCCTCCTGCATCACCTCCGGCACCACTTGCTCCCCGATCACTTCCCGAACCACTCTCAACCCTATTCCAATCCCAATCCAAACTGGAATTATTATTCGTATATCCCTGACTTCTGAATAAATCACGGAACATACCCCTCAAGTATGCAATATTTGGCTTAGCCTCAAACTTGAGAGAACGACAGTATGCCAAATATTCAGCAAATTGGGATGGGCAACCTTGACATAAAGCGGGGATGGTAATGGATTGTTTCTTTTCCATAATTAACTTGTATTTCTTGGTGGCAGACTTGGCCTTGAGTCCCTGCCATGGCAATCCACCCTTGAGGAAGTAAACGAGGACATAACCAATCGATTCCAAATCATCACGTCGGGATTGTTCCACACCCAAGTGATTATTAATCGAGGCATAACGGGGTGTGCCCGTTAATGACCGTCCCTCACGTTGAGGGATGTGTTGTAATGTACGTGGATGACGGTATCGCTTACTTAAACCAAAATCAATACAATAAACAAAGTTACCGGAACCACGTCCATCGGTAACAAAGTTGGCAGGTTTAATATCACGATGGATTAAATGCCTAGAATGCATAATCTCAACACGTTCCAACATTTGATCGGCTATCATAAGTACAGTTTTTAAACTAAACCTACGTCCACACTTGTTGAATTGATCCTCGAGCGATGGTCCTAATAAATCCATAACCATTAGATTATACGAATCTTGTGTACCGAAGTAATGTACCTTGGCAAATCCGGGTGCATTCTGTAATTCACGATATACCTTATATTCATGACGAAGTTGGGGACAGCGTGCACCATGCTTTTCAAATTTAACGGCAACCTTCTCTCCGTTGGCACCCACGCCTAGGTAGATATCACCGAATGATCCACCACCGACACGTTTGGTGATACGATATTTGGAGATGGAGGATTGCATATTGTTTTAGTAGTAATATTATTATATTCACCAGTTAGTATATACTCAACGGCTACCACTAAAATAAATTGATGTTATTTGATAGTTATTAATGTGCTGAATCCAATAAAAATATATGAATTAACCAACAACCAACTAATTATTAATATCCAACCAACAATGTGTATATGTTGCTATTGTCTATATATGTATTATTATGGTGCCGCCTACTCCACCAACAACAAATAAATAAATAAGCCTCTATCTAGAGTGAAAAAGGGCAAATGAAAGGGCGCCCCTGGTAGATACCGTTCATTTATCCCTCAAGCTAAGACTAAACAATTGCAACTGCTTGTTGCAGTAATTCTTCTAAAGTACGGCGGAATTGACTCCCTTTGATATCATATGCTCGGTACATCGGCAGATAATAATGCAGCATTAGTATTATATTTCCATTGTACAAGAGTTAGTTAGTTTGAAGAGAGAGATATTGAACATATTATCTTGTGTCAGAAATCAGAAAAGAATAAAGAAAAAAAAGATAGAACACATCACTCTGCCCAATCAAATATATCAATCAATTGCTGTTGGGGGCGAAACAACATTGCTTACCGGTTTTATTTGCAGTGATACAGAGAGATAGTAGTCCATTTGAGCATTTGGTCAGAGGTGCTTAGAATTGCTATGTGTTAGAAAAGAGATCTCATCTATCAATACAACAATAATCATGCTTCGATCAGTTCTCCGTAATGTTCAGTATTATCTCCTCTTCTTTTCAATGCTGCTGGTATTACTTGCCTTTCAACGATTGCAATTACTTGATCATCCATTTGGTGCATTTACTGATAGGCCACATGGAATGATCGTCACACCAAGTAGTCCTGATAGTGCGGGGCGAGTATATTATGGAGGAGATGAAAGTCATAAGATTGGTTTATTCAAATTTCGATTGGGATTGTTCAAGTTTATACTACCAACATTTGCTACAGATGAAGATTCATGGCAAGTAACGAATGAGTTATCATCCTTCATGAGAGTACCTCCTCCACCAAATAAACAGAGAAAACAAAGAAGAAAGGAAAACTTCTTCTTGAGATTACAGCAACTTGATGAGGAGGAGGATGTAAATGGTGGTGGGGAGGAAGCAAACAAAGAGAAAACTACCCCTTCATCAGTAGCATATATGATTATTATACCAGATCTATCAAAGACACCATCAGGGTTCAATGTGATATCATATCATGAGAAAGCAAAGGTTTTATCAGCGTCTATTGCTAAAGCACATAAAGACTCACCCTATGACTACAAGTTGTGTGCACTGGACTTGTCGAATAAAGAATTAGATAGTACTAGTACCGATGATGATGACAATAATACGGCAATTATGGCAAAAACTAAACAGGTTCAATCGCTTTTAAACGGAGACAGCTTCAATATTATCCACATGCTGGACAAGAGAGTGAACAATGTTAGTCTATCCCGTTTACTGGAAGAAACGGAAACATCACCGCATCCAGTCATTGAAGTATTGAAAGAGCATGATATCGTCGTTCAACTTAGTATAAATTCATTCCTACTTAATCCATTGGATGATATATTTGATAAGCTTTTGCAAAGAGGAGAACATGTAGAAAAGTCGGAATCCAAAGTAGATTCATATACTTTAGATTATAATCAAAACGAAGAGCAGCTGTTCATCTTCAAAACAATGTCCCATGATGCAACAATTTCCTATCTCAATAGTTTAGAATGTAGACTTTGGCAACAAGCTAATGAGAGCGGCAGATATCAACGCAGAAGAATATCCCAACAACAATAGTGACGGTTTCAAGAAGAGATCTAGTAGAAGACAACCCCAACTGTCAAGTTCAAGAAACGGAACACAGTTTTCCGCTAAATAAGTGTCTGTATGATGTTGGGGGTGTTGATACTAGTTGCTCACATAATATAAGCATGAAAGATGAAGGTCGGATTGCACATTATGTTGGAACCAGCTTGTGTAAAGATGATTATTCTGGTCAAGAAACTTGCAAATGGCTTTGTGGAGAATGGTCGAAGCTCTTCCTTGAGAAGAGGTGATAGATGTTGTCTGCATCTTCTTCTGCGGGTCCTCCCGGATAATCCTGCCCCACAACATAGAAACAACTACGTATACTCACCCACCACAAGTGTGGTATGTATATGTTAACGTCGGCCTGAAGATGTATCACAGTATGGTAGTAAACTAAACACTGAATTTTATCTTAATATGCAAACATCATAGCTGTAGCTTTCCCTTTTTATTCAAACCTATACTTCTCATTCAAACTCATCTCATATACTCTCATTCATTTACGTCCTTATTCTGAATTATGAAAACATGCAACACCATAATTCACTATGTCTTCAAAATCTTATTCAAGTTCCTTCACACTTGATTTCCTTGATGTAAATATTCCTTCGTACACAAACAGTTTCTTTCCAACACATTAACATATATATCTTATTCTGCAGTCTTGCCCTGTGCAAATCCTGCATTGTTACGTAGAGAATTAATGATCCTCATATTTTGGCTACTCATATTCCGAGAGGCTATTTCCAACAGCTGCTGGTCTGACATCCTCCTCATCGGTGACTCACTGGTAACTTCTCGAGACAGTGAAGTAGCGGCTGCTGCTGCTGCTGCTGCAACTGATTGAGTTCTCGAAGACAACTGTGAGAGGAGTGATTCCAATTCACCTTGCGGAGGCAACCCATGCCGATCTTTAGTCAAATTATCAAGAAGGGCCTGTGTCTGCAAAGATGTGGCACGGGAAGCAGCTTGTTCGGCTCTGTTACGAGCAATGAGGGATCCAATGAGGGAGCTTGTGGGAGGGGCTCTCATAGGTGATGGATCCCTCATGCCAGCCAGCGCTCGTTGCCTGGCCAAACCATCAATTTCTCGAGATAGCGCCAGACTACTCAATGATGACGTAGCTGCTTCTTGACGAGCCGGTGAAGCAGCAAGCTTGGAATACAAGTCCTCCGCACCCCCAATTGCAGAACTAGCACCGCGCATTGAGGACGAAGGAGGAACGATCCCCCTCAATAAAGCCTCTTTAGTAAAGTCTGTTCAATATCTGCAAGTGTAACATCTGAACCAAGACTTCCCATGTTATCACGTTCAGTCCGATGAGCTACTGGTGGTGGTGGTGGTGGCGGTGGAGCTCGTAATGCCTGTGTCAGGGCTGGACCTCCAGCAGCTAACAAAGCTAGGGTGCTTGTCGGCAACGTTTTCAATAGTTCTGGTGTCAACTCTGAGATGGGAGGAAGCGCAGCAGGAGCAGGTGGTGGTTGCCTTGCCTGCTGAGATGCCTTGATAGCTCGACTTAATGCCACCTTATCAGTCAAATCCTGAACTCGGAGTTCACTTGCTACTCTGGCATCCATGGCTTTAGCTAGTAGCTCCAGCTGGAGACGTTCTGATTCATCCATCTCGGGTGCCCTAGAATCCCGTTGTTGATGAGGTGCCGCAGTAGACATTCGTACAAGATTGCCAAGATTAGGCATGTTACTCATAGAGTGAACAGTCGGTGGCCTTATGGCAGGAGCTGTAGGCTTCCTCCCAATGAGCTGTTGTTCAAGTTGATGGCGTTTCGTCTCATACTCAGCTAAATGAATACGAGGAAATCCTGCGGTAACTGACGACGGCACATGAGGAGCCGTATATTGGGGTGACGTAGAAGTCCTCATTCCCATGAGATGCTGAGCAGTAGAATGATCTTCGAAAGTAAATCCTCCCATCTTTCTTCCTTCTCCACTGGACTTGGCCTTCTTCTTTTTACCACCCTTACCTTCCATGGGGGCACCGTGCTTCCTCTTCTTGGCCCATGTATGGCCAATAGTTGCATTCATAGGCTGCGGGAGTTTATCCAATTGCTCCTGACGTTCCTTCTTCTCCCGTGCCTCATATTCATCATATTGCAATCCCAACCGTTCTGATACCTCATTAATAAATTGTCGAGTTTCATCATCCATCTCACGATAACTCTTGGCAACAGTTTGTGCCAATTCCTTGAAGGGGATAAGACCATGAGACTTACGATGTTGTCTCTTCTTATCCTGATTAGATATTAACTCGAGGAACCAATTCGATGTTAATGGTAGATGATTATACCGACGTGGTAACGGTGGAAGGTTTAATGGCTTGTATTTAATATAAGGGTTTTTCGATACATCAATTTGATTCTCGACTGCATTAATACCCCCACCTCTGGATTGCAATAATAATTGCCGCTCAAGCATGAAGAAGATATTGAAGTTGCTGCAATATTTATATTGTTATAGGTAGTGTATATCGATGCGTGACACGAAATGGTGTGAGAAAGTTCACATGATGTGTCCAATAAAATAAAAGAATTATTAATGTGTTGGTACTTACTTATACTTCTTGATACGCTGCCTGTACTTCCCTTTGGTATTTTTACCATCATTATCATCGTCTGAATTGGCGGCCTTCTTCTTGGTGGCCTTCTTACCACCGCTATCATCGATATGTACCACGGACGCCACTTCCTTAATATTCTGTTGTTGAGCAGCCTGATTATTTACCGTTGTATGTGCACGCGCTATTGCAATTTCAAGGCTAGATTGAAGATGTTCCATCGGTTCGGACGGCGTAGGCTTGGGAGAGGGTACTGCAATATTATTATCTTCCGAGGGTTGGTTAGGTGGTGATGTTGTTGTTAGTGATCGTTGTTGTTCTTCATCATCATGTGATTGTTTTTCGGATATACCATCTTGTTGGGGCTCGTTTGTTGGAGGGTTCATGGTGTTATCGTTATCGGTAGGAGAGGTACTCCTAGAGCTCATCGTGGTATTTATATTTATTAATTGTTGGATAGTATTATGGGCCTATTATTGTGTCATCACCATTCTGAGCATTCTTCAGTTTGGCCGTTATAGCTCGGTATCCTAGAAAGTTCGCATGCTTACATCTCAAATGTGAGATGGGTCTTCTCAGAATAACCCTAACTGTGAATGGCCTAATAAAGCCCAATATAAGCGAACATAAATGCCTAACGAAGTTCACTTGAGGGAGGTACTCAATCAATGGCCTTATTGAGACATGGTAATCAAAGAAAGTCATTGACCTATCTTAGCAAGGAAGAATCCTAGTACTAGTACTAGTGGATCAGGTGTCAATAGATTTCAATCTCTACTCTAAGGACAATCATTTCACTTGATTCACAGCCTCATACTTTCACATATCGGCATATGCTCGTGCCTGCTTCTCAGTCTCAATTCTCCTCTTCCTTTCGATCCAAAATTGCCCTCATGTCTTTCAAACTGTTGTAACTAACAATCCTCTTTGCCTCTGAAGTTTCATACTTCTCCACCTCTTCCCTCAGTTTCTTCGATAGTGATTCGATACTGCACCAAGAAGCAATCATGTGCTGCTTGAGTACACGCTGTTCACTTTGGAGTACCTCTTTCAAGTCTAGAACAATAACATACTCGGCCTCTTCTTGTCCTACCATTGTTAACCTGAACTCAATCATTTCGGAATGCATCTTTCGGGCAAGGATAGCGACCAACTCTTGGATATTGGTTGGTTCATAACCGTTGACAGATTTCAACACAAGGTTCTTCCAACCATGATACCCTACATTTACATCATCATTCAACACTTTAGATAAAACTAGGATCTGTTCAGTACTACCGATGGGACGCTGATCTTTGTAAAAACGACTTAGATTTGATGGTGATTTACTCTTCTTCTCCTGCATCAACGGTAGTGTCAGCGGCGAGAAGACACATCCTCCAACAACACAGTATAACGGTAAGGCATCATAATCATCATACTGTGAAACTATGAACCTACTCATATCCAATACTACCTCTAATTCCTTGCGTTGTTTCTTCCGTAGCACATCCAACTTGACCTTTGAGCCAACACGTTGACAAGTCACAAGACTGCGGTAGTTAATGCGTTCATCGGGACGTGTATCACTGAGTTGAATAGTACCATCCATACCAATATCACAACCGTTAATGCCCAAGAGGACATCATCACCTTGCAACTTTTCAGTATTGTCAGTTCCTTCTGAATCCTCCTTCTCTTCGGTTTCACTATTCTCGGACTTTACATCGCCCTCCTCAGGATCCTTCTTTCTCTTTTGACCAGTAATACTGTCAACGTGACCCACGATCCTGACTCCTCCACTCAGATCCAACTCGGTCAATCCCAAGTGACGTCTCAAGGCTTTGCTTTCTAATCCCTGAGATCCTTGAATAGCAAGATTGGGAATTCCTGGGACATGTTTCGGATCCAAGGTAGATTCACTCTCCTCCCGAACAACCAATGATCCTAATCCACTAAACCTATCTTCGATCTTCACCTGCATTTCATCTCTGCACATTTGTAGAAAGTTGGCTACGATTTTTGATGGTATGATATAACCGACATTACTAGCAGCACGTAAATGAGCACTAGCAACCCCAACAACTTGCCCTGTTTCATCAAAGACAGGACCCCCACTGTTACCTGGAAGGTTAACGGTGTATGAAAATGAAGAGAGAGGCGGTTGCAACATATGTTAGTGCATTGAAGTTATAACGGCAATCAAATAGCAAAATCACCAACACTTCATACTGAACAAACGAAATCACATATTAAAACAATGCAAACAAGGACTTTCCAGGATTTATAGCGGCATCGATTTGGATGCGAAGTACTGAATGGGCATCTACATCAATTCGAGACACCACACCCTTTATGGATTGGAGTATTGAAAAGATATCATATAAATATGTTAGGAACAATCATGTGCACAAGATGACTCGTGGTTCATAAGATATCACATCATAACATAGCATTATACAAATATCCACTAACCCGAGTAACTGAGATTTGAGTTCCTCCAAGCGGAAAGCCAACACATGTTACATTCTCGTCGAGTTTGGGTAAACCAGACGAAAGTGTTAGACAAATAGAGCTGGCACTTTTGTTGCTCTTATCTTTCTCCTTATTTACAGCATCTCCCGATGTATCTTCATCAGAAGGAGGTTTGGCAGACTCTTTGTTGTTGATGGTGGATCCATTATCGGATAAATCAATCTTCCAACCTTTGCAAAAGTCATTCCAATCTCCTTCAGAGATTTTGAGCAAGGCTAAATCCAATGGTAAACTAATCCACTCACAATCACACGACACTACATGAGGCCCGAAACTTGCACGAGCCCGAATGGTACTAGCATTCCTAACCACATGAGCATTAGTTACAATACGAATGGAATCCGATGGCTTTGTATCCATGCCTCCTTCATTCCAATGAACTAAAAATCCTGTACCAGAAGATTCTCGTTGTTGTCTCCTCCTCCAGGGTTCATTATATGATCGTGATACACTTGTAATTGATAATTTAACAACCTGACGTGTCCTACTTGAACTTGATAATCTACCCTTTCTACTACCGTTTGATGGTTTGGATGATGCAGCCTTTTTACGAGCTACTGCAGCCTTTAACATTTGCAAAGAAACACCGCCTCCTGAGCCGGCTGTACCACTTGATAATGCCTTTATGGATTCATCAGGTAGTAGACCGCCCATCATACCGGCATCTACCCCTTCTTGGGAGCTATCTTCATCATCACTCATATTGTTTTTTTATTAGTATTGAAGTTGGTTCACTTGGGTATTAATAAAACAAATAAAAGAGTTAGTAAACTATCACGTTGTACAATATCTTGAATTTCAACCGAAAAGTTTATTATAATATCATAAAATAGTTGCAATGTTGTCAAACACTCGTGCTGCAAATGATTGCAATACTGTATCCAGCACTTGCGCTATATCCAAAACTCGCACCACCTTATCAATATGGAGAAACCGCCCTTTATGCTACTATCTATATATTCTTCTTCTCATTAAAAAGTCGGTTCAAGCATGCGGAGAGTGTCTTTAAAACATTATTAGTGCACAGTTCTTAGAAAAAAGACGAGATATACAATTGCAGCACTATTACCAGCACTCGCCACCGATTTATTAACATTATGGAGAAATACATACATACCACGCCGCCAAATAAAGAGAGGCCGATACAATAGTTACACTAACATTGCTGATATTTATTTGCATGCCATATGTGGGCGGAGACCTAACGCTTTTTAGGAAACTTCTTGCTTTTGGCGACCTCAACTCGAGTTTGTGATTATTGTGCAAATAACCAATGAGAGATATTTGATGCAATATAGTTGTTTGTTTAATACTCATAGTATATAGTCAGATAAAACAGTTGTTTGCATCGCTCTTTTCTTCGGTGAAGGCGTAGGAAAACGATATTGTATAGTCAACAAAAGATACTTTACCCTACATCATACAAGTAGAAGATAATAGGTATAAGTACGGATTATATTATTACACACCAACTACCATACACGATGTCTACAAGAAGAACAGATATCCTATCACTAATACATTTACGTAACGATGGTCGACGTCCACATGAGATACGAGCAATGAATTGCAACCTCGGCGCATTGCCATCAACAACATCTTGTGGAAGTGCCTTACCCACGAGCTCATGCTCAGGAAGTGCATTGGTTAGTATGGGATTAACACAGGTATTATGTGTTGTTAGAGGACCATGTGAGGTTAGTAGAAGAAGTGAAGAGTTACCAGATAGGTAAGAGAAATATCATTATTGCAGTGATGTGTAGTATTTGCTCATGTGATGTATTCATCTACTTTAGTCATTTGCTAATCGTGTTATAACATCTTAATATTTACCTCACCTTCAATTTACATATAACAGAGCTATACTCGAAGTGAATATGAGAACAACACCCTTCTCACCACCAGGTGATAGGCGTAATGTTAATCCATCAACCGATCGACGAATCATTGAACAATCTCACTTATTGCAAAAGGCCTTGTCAGCATCCATACTACTACATTTATATCCCAAAAGTAAGATTTCTGTTACTGTCATGGTATTAGCTGATGATGGTGGAAGATTAGAAGCATCAATTAACGCGGCAACATTGGCATTGATTGATGCTGGTATACCACTGAAAGATATGGTATGTGCATGCTCAGCTGGGAGATGGAATGCTGGGGCATCAGAAGAGATTGTAATTGACTTGAATAGGAGAGAGATTCAAGCAGCAACAGGTACTGGGGGGGGTGGCGGAGGTGGATCAGGAGGTACAAGTGATACAATATACTTACCAGTGGCGACTATGCCACAGCGAGGTACAATAGTTTTATCCCAATGTGAAAGTCGTTTGTCAGGTGGTGCAGAGGCATTTGGGGAAGTATTGGAAGCAGCAATGGGCGGTTGCCAAATGGTAATGGAAGTAATGGCTGCTGCTGTAAGAGAAAGAGGTGCAAGTCTATGGAAAGCTTCAGAAGGAAAAGCGAATGTTGTTGTAGTAGAGGATATATGAAATTAGAGTATCAGATTATGAATGACGAGTGCTCTTAGTTGTTTGGAGACATACAATCCATATAGTCCCAAACACGCATTCCGTCACATTCTTCCATCAGCCCTTTTTCATGATACAACCCCATATTGTCCAAATCTCTCAAATCCGTTTCAACATCCAAAATTGCTGCTTTGCCTATCCTTGGACGTAAGAAGAGGGGTGCGCTAACCCTTGGCTTGTACGTTTTATTGGAAGATTCAAATCCAAATTCTTTTGGTGAAGGCTTTGGTGCAATGACCCGATGTATACATGTTGACACTTGACCGTCAGAGAGAAGTTGCAGGAACTCCCCAGCCAGAGCAACAACATGAATGCAGTCTTCTCCTGATTCGTCTACAACAGATGGTTTACAGGGTCTAACCCATTCGCCGCGTTCAGCCATGTCCTCACTCTCGGCAAACCGAGACGAAGGGCACCAGACTTCAAGGCCAGCAATTTCCGGAAGAGGAATAAGTGTAAGGAATGTAGAATCGACATGAGGCCAAAATGCTTCATCGTTCTGGGTATCTTCATCTTGTTCATTTGCTGGCTTAGGTTTCAAATATCGAATGATGCGTTGATAAGAATTAGACATGGTATCTGCAATTTGCTCGTGGTTACTGGATTTCATCTCTACCTTGGAAGTGGTAGCAATATGTGAACAATCATCCAAAAGTTTATTCGTTGATTCGCTATCCATCCCCAGAACAGCACTCGTAATCTGGTTTCCTATATCGAATAATGTCCCAATTCCACTATGAGCTCCGGTTAAACTCTTAGCTCCGACCAAGTCACCAACTTCGAGGGGTAATAACATCGGATCTTCGTCATCCCCTTCCGGAATGAGTTTAGTGTATAAAACTTGCATCTTGTCTTCTTCATTAACATTGTGATCAAAGCCTGCATGTACATTGTTGGCAATGCGAAACACTCCTAAATCTTTTAGTTTGCCTGCAGCACCATTATTATTTGCATCATAATTAGCATGTTCGTTATCACCACAATCAACACAATCAAAGAAATCGTCAGCAAAGTCCACGAGTAGACGAACAGATGTGGCATCTTTACCTGTGAGACGAATAATGCAGCACCCCGACCCCGAAGAACGGCCATGGATTCGATCAGATTCTGTTGTACCTTGTTGAGTATTGTCATTATTAATGTATGCTTCACGAATCTCTTTTTGTGACGAGATATCATATAAGGACGATTTATCAGCAACATTATTGGTTGTACTACTAGAATCACTAGTCGTCTGCATATCTAAACATGGTATCGTCTCATCTGAAGTATAATGATTTTCTAAACCAAAGCGATTGAAACCCTCTTTGGAATTAAGTACACGTTCATTTATTCCATTGCCAAATTGACGTAGTAGTGGACGGTCTTTTGAAGAAGATGATTTGGGTGTGATTATGGTGGATAGGGCATTGTTTGTTTGTAATACCACTGATATTGAGAGAAGGAGCAGAATGAAGCTGCTCATTCGTTTGTATGTTTTTGGTATAATGTAGAAGTGTGCACATTGGTTGACCTCAATTCTTTAGCAGTACGACAGATTATGTATAAGTATATGTATTATTTATTATTATTATAAACAAAAAATGTGGTGGTATAATTTCAAGTAGATAGAGGTATCAGATGGATGATAAGAAGCCTGCAGCTGCCGTGTAACAATATAAACAGAAGCGTGTGGTAATATTGTAGTGTATATATCTGTAATATTTAATAGTATAGAAGAAGTACGCACGATATTATTGCTCATAATTTTTTCATCACCTACACTCTCATGGTCCAGAACTAACATGGGTATCTTTTCGGGCACTACCACATCTCATGTACCTTGAGGAGATAAGATTGTTGAGTTGAAGTGTGCTATGCCGCAATATACCATGTATTCTATTGCTGCATTGGACATATAGTTAAGGTTTCTAGGTTATATTAATCTTTTGTATAACAACTTTTACCGTCAATCATCATTATAATAATAGCATGTGCCAACCTGACTCTTCAAAAAAGCAAAACACCAATAGCAATAGTGTTTCGTCATCAATACTCAACTGTGTGGTTAGTATCAGTCTATTGGTATACATAATCGGCTTTATATTCTTCCGTATTGGGGAGTTAGTTCCTCTGTATTATACCTATAGAACGGAATGTAGATCTGCTTTCATAGGAACATTCATCTTAAGATTTACATTATGTCATAGTCGAGTTGAAAAGTATATGTTGCAAATCATATCATTGGCTGCTCTGATATATGTCTTGGATTACGCCGCAATTAATCCACTACCAGATATGAATAATGATATGTATACCGGGAAAACTGTAGTAATAACTGGAGGTAAGGACAAGAATCATTTCACTTGATTCACTCCATAAATAATCTCTCACCCATTTGATCTAAAATTGCCTTATGCCTTTAGGTAATAGTGGCGTGGGCTTTGAAACAGCTCGGCAGTTATCACTAAGTTATGGTACACATGTGATAATGGGATGTAGATCAGAAATAAAGTGTACCAAGGCGGCAAACACAATCAACAATGAGATTATTGCAACAAAATCCAATGGAAGTGTTACTCCTATGTTCATTGATTTGGCTAATTTGGATTCAGTCAAATCATTTGCAACTCATTTGGAAGGTAGGGAAGTGGATGTATTGTTTAACAACGCAGGATACGCACCAGTAGACAAGAGTTCTGTGAACGACATGGGGCTTAATCCTGCCTTCAATGATATGCATTTGGCTCATTTCTTTCTGAGTGAACAACTATTGAAGGGACACCCTAGGTTGAGAGTTGTTTACACATCATCTGGTACACACCATTGCTGTGCTCTGCCATTTGCTTTTGTACCTTCTTTTGTTCTTGAGCTGCTCCCAGATATACACAGACCGGGTTGTATTGATGATGAATATCTGAGCACAGGTATTAGATCACCTAATGATGCGGCAGCTTATTTTCAAAGTAAATTGGCAAATGTGCTGCATGCAACTCAAATACCTCGTCATCATCCTCATGCTACGTCTGTAGCAATAGATCTCGGTTGGGTTGGAACTAGCATTCAGCCATGGATGCAAACTCAATTATCTCCAACTAGTTTAGGTTGGATGAGAAGCGCCAACGTCGGTGTATTGCCGATGATTAATGCAATCTTATCCACTGATGCCGAGCTACTCGACGGTCTATCTGAAGGAAGAAAGTTAAGCGATGGCGGCATCATTATGAATACTTTAGGCAAAACAGAAGAAGCGTTAACAATGTATTTTTGGAGAGAGGACCTGAGCAGGGAACGGATGATAGAGGTTGCAGACAAATTATGGGATGAATCTTTCAAGATATTGAAAGCTAATGACTACTAAGATAATGGATAATGCACATAAGATGTGTGGTTTATGACTTACTGTCGGTTTTCTCACTAGCTGTCTTAGAATCGTTATCTTTCTTCTTCTTGGGCTCTCTACTTGACAGTATTCTCTTCTCAAACTCCTCCTCTTTCAGTGTATCTTCTAAATTACCAACTACCTCGCCCTGCAATACATTAACAGCTCTCAAACTGACTAAATCAAAACAAAAGCTACCATCAACACCGTCCATTAATGTAAAACCAATTGCATCAATATTAACTGCGCCATCTAAATCACGTTGATTCAATCGTAATCTTCCACGAGATGTTAATGCAAAGTCTTTAAATGGTAATATAAATCTTTGAAATCCAGTCGGTGGATGTCCATGGTATGGATGATCATCTGATGATAATGTCGTTCGACGGATTAGATCTCGTCGATTTTGTAAATGTTTTCGTACATCTAATGACTCTTCTGGTAATTCCTCTACTTCTTCTGTTTTATCTTCCTCCCTATTTGTGTAATCTCTCTCTTGTGATAGATTTTCATCTTCTGCACTGCTTTGTTCTCCAGTACCACCAACAATAAACCCTTGATACATATCTTCTGGGAACATTGTTTCGACATGTAAATTAACTGCGTATGTTCGTCCATCAGTCCGACAACATATTTCTAATGCTTTATACTTATTACCCAAGTTTGCAGCATATGGAAATTCAGGTGATAATACTGCTGCAAATCCCGATCGTGTAACATTCTTTGCTAATTGTGATTGATGATTAATATCTGTTGATATAGTACCTGACCATCGTAGATATGGTGGTGATTTGTCCTTTATATCTTCTTCCTCTTTATCATCTTCTATGAAATCCATTTGACTAGTACTATATCCACCAATAACACTATCATCCGATACTCGCCATCCACCGAACAATCCTCGAGTTCTACCGGGTTGTAATGAATCTCGAACGTCTGCGGCATCATCACGTCTTCTAAAATCAAACAATGGTACTGGACCTCGTAGTGGTCGATTATCTTGCCATTGATCTTTGAATAGACGTTGTCGCATGCCTATGAAACGACGGAGTGATCCACCTCCTTCCTTTGGTAGTAGTAGTTGTCGAAGTACCATACTACTTACTACTGTATTGTTTGATGATGTGTATGTGAATGATGATGTATACCTTCTATTGCAATAGCTTTTTACCACCGCCACAACTCTGTCTTTGCTGACTAACTACCATACAATCTTCGATATGTTACTTTGTTGTTTAGACCCCCCTCAAACTCTTGGCTCCCTCTGAACCTTCTCAAAAGAAAAATGCACACTCTCATATTTTTTTGAGAAGGTGCACATAATTTCAATAGAATGAACATAACTAGGTAACAATAAGACAATAGAATAAACAATAATGTCTACTGATACTACTATAATCTTTGATAATATCATATCAGCCGTGGGCACACCACTCCTATCCTACTTAAATCCACGTGAACTGTTTTGCCTCAGCCTTACCAATCATTATGCAAACACAGTCATTACCGAAAGTTTATTCGATATATACCATATGCAACATCAACATCGACGTCAATTTAAACACTTAAAAGAACCAATAACAATGGATGAAATTGATACTACAGTTGATAATGTACATATTGATATATTATATCAACATACTTTCCCAACAAGAGAGAGGATTGTGGATTGTTTATTGGATAAAATTCGGTTAGCTAATTTGAGGTATAATAGACCTGGTACATTTGTATCAACGGATACGTTGGAAGAGACAATGGAGTGTGTTGAGGAGGATATTAATGATCTATCGAAGTGGCTAGTCAGTGACGGAGCGTGGTATGGTACATTTGTAAGTGCATGTGTTCTTTTATCTATTATGTTCTTTATATAATATTACATGTTTGTGATACATATCTCACACAACATATACTAATAAATATCTAAACCCATAAAAGAGGAGTGATCCTAATGAAATATGGAAAGATGCAACAAGGTTTAGTGTGGGTTGTAGATTGGGAGAGCATGGACAAAAGGGACGGAGCAAACGTTGCTGGATTGATTACTTACTCCGAACTGTAAAGCCACACCGTTGCAACGTTGAAGTCTTTCTCGAAAGAGAGTGGGCAAGAATGATGATTTCTCAACGTGGTATGAGAGGCCGCGAATGGCAATGGAAGTGTAATGGAGCTGAGGGTGTGGGATACATGATCTACAAGCCATCACCACTTGATAAAGACAAGGAAGTAAAAGATATGTTCGATTTGTTGCAGGGTGTTAATCCGGATATGTTGCCAGGTAACAGGGTAAGAGGGAATCCACAAGTTGGAGATATTGATGCCAAACTGCAACAAATGGAGATTCGTTTCATCTCGGTTACTCCAGCCAAACAGGCAAATAACCCTCGCAGTCTCCTCTCCGCCTTTGGAATGTAAGTTTTTCGGAAGATATCGTCTCAAGGCGCCTTAAGATATAATGTGTGAGGGTGGTGGACCTATCATCCTTATTAACACCACCACCCACACACATGATACATGTCTTGGTAGCATAGTCTACCTATATATTATGAAATTACCCCCAAGAGAATATGAATTTGTTTATACTAAGCTGAGGAGCCTCCCTTTCCCATCTCGTCAACTTTCATGACTTAACTGACCTTATTTAAGGGTAGGGGGGCCAAATGCTTTCATCAGCACGGAACATAAGTTCCTTGCTACTTTAGTTCATGATATCCTCTTAGAGGGGATTTGAACACTTGTTTGTAACGAGGGAGATATTATTATCACATCATTAAGATAATCAATTTCTATCCTCAACACATTGCGTCTATATTAGTCTAGCCTACTATACATCGCGTTTATACATTAGATATATTATCAATGATATGATGTTACATGAGTGGAGGCGGAAAGAAGGCCTGTAGGCTAGCCAAAAAGATACGGTATCTTTGTCAAAAAAATGCTCAGCTTTGCTTTTTGATGATGAAGATCTTATTATTGGATATGATATTCATCAAATAGAGACAGTAGGACTATAGATTAACAGACAACAGCAGTATGCCCTTTTCTTCATGGTTTGGTGGTACTGATACTGCCGCCGCCACTAGCACATCTCCTCAACACATTAGGAAAGTATCTTTAGGGTCATCATCAGTATCAGATGCAAGTGCATCGAGACTTGCGGATGTTGATAAAATTCTTTACTGATGCAAGATCTCATACTTCTTACTATCATATATCCAGTCTAAATCATCCAAATCCTCAACTTCATTATCAAGGCATAGGACTTCTCATCATGCAAATGCAAATAGCTATAACACTACTACACATCGAAAACCTATTACTGCAATCGAGCCTGGTCTTGATGATTCTAGAAGTATGAGGATAGATCAGGGGTTGATTGATGCGAGTAACGAAGCAGTACAGAATCAAAAGTCATCATCGACTTCTTGGTGGTCATCTTTTTATGCTCAAAATCCTGTTACTGTTGATCAACCAAAACCTCACATGAGAGCCTTATCAGCACCAGATATTAGCTCTAATACAGATAAACCCGTTTCTAGTCACAAGCGTATTGTGAGTAAAACAACATATCGAGCATAATCTAGATGAGGAGAGATAGAAATAGAAGTTTTGGATGTTTTGTAATGAAGAATGAATTGATAGACCAGGTTATAACCTGTTGTATACCCCTGTATAGTTAGTTTGGATAATATTTGTAGGATGCTAGGGAAATGTTTTTGATGATATATAGCTCATTTACTTTATACTTTCAATTAGAACAATCGTTTGCTCTATTGTCTTTCTGGCTTCTCAAAATCTACTTATCTTCCTCCTTTGGTAGGCAATTCTCTAAAACAACCTTCTTCATTACACCATACGGAGCAGTTCTTCCAGTCCATAATTCAAATTGACCGACACCTTGCTCCCATAACATTTCAGATCCACGTACTACATCACATCCTTGAGATGTGGCTTGGAGTAGAAGCTTCGTATTGTATGGTTTGTAATTCACATCAAATACAACCGGAAGCTTGGTAACTTCTAACATCCATTCGGGTAATTCGAATTCAGCACCAGCGGGAAGGGTACTGATAACTACCTTGACATTGCCATTGTTTTGATTCAGTATGGAACCTAGTGAGTCTTCACTCTCGGTACACTGCCAGAGATTACTTGCAACTACGCCGCCAAACTCGTTGGCTAGATCTTGTGCCTTCTCGGGAGTACGATTGAAGTAGATACGCTCGAGGCCCAACTTACTAGCTGCGTATGCAGCTGCTCTTGCGGTACCTCCTCCTCCGAGAATCAAAGCATACTGAGTTGTAGCATCAGTATCCTTCTTCTTGTCGTCGGCAATATCATCTCCTAGTCTCCGTTGCAACGGATTGTATATACCTCTCCAATCAGTATTCTCTCCAATCAACACTCGAGTGCCAAACTTGTCTTTCTTAACAATCACAGTATTCACGCTACCGATCTCTTTCGCGGCATCGGTCAATACATCCAAATGTGGAATGATATTCTGTTTATGTGGAATAGTTACCGAGCATCCGCCAAAGTTATCATCATTCCATATCGGACCTTCAATAAACTCCTCAACTGTTTCAACATCAGCTCGGGTATAGGTATGTGGTAGTTTCACAGCTACAAATGCCGATCCTTGCATCTGAGGACTAACACTATAGGCAATGTTATGCCCTAATATAGCATATCGCTGTGTGGGTATTAATCCAGTTAACATCCGTCCTGCCATAATCTCCGCGGCTGTCAATTGTCCCGGTGCCGCCACACTTGGTAAACTTTCATGTGTCACTGGTGTAAATCGTTCATTCAATATACGCGAATAGGAACCCATTTCACCTAATATCAGACCAATGTTAGGTATCTCGGGTGTATCCAACTTACTTGCCTCAATTGCTGCCTTGTATGCTAATTGATCTTCATCATTATCGTTTGATGTTATACTTAATACAACCTTGGCACCATGTGCACGATTCTTCATACGACATTGACGATATAATTCAATTGCCTCATCCATTGATACTTGTGTCCCGACTACATGATGACTGCCCAATATTAGTGACGTATATCTTGATTGTGCTTTGGCGAGTAGTTTGTCGGTTAGTTTGGCATCCCATGCACTTTCAATATCTAATACTTCAACACCACTTCTCAATCCCAATTCTAACAAGTCAAACATGGCTTTGATACCCTCTTCGTCATCTGGCCATGTTCCTGCTTGATTAGCAGTACGGACAGTATACACTATAGGTAATGCGTCATCAATGATACCTGATCCACCAGCAACTGGTAATGATGGTGCACGCTGTGCATATGGACGGCATAATGCACGAAGTTGTTGTTGCTGATATAGTATATCAAATCGAGCATTTTCCTTTGAAGACTTACAAACCTCACCTCCTTCATCATCACTATCATCATCATCACCACCACTTAAGTAATCCTTGGCAACATCTAACAAATCAACACGATATTCCATACTATCAACATCAGCACACATTCGTTCAATATATGGTGTACTTTCTTTCACATGTGGAAAACTTAAACTTAAAAAGAAGGTATTTAAACCCATTAATATATCAGCATTGTTGTTAGATGATGGATTGGATGTTTGTCCGACGGTTGGTGATGATAAGAGTGCACGTGATGTTATACGGAATAATTCCCATTGTATATCTGACCAATTCATTACTCCCTTTTGTTGTTCGTTGCTATTACTTTCAGTAGCAGTGACGATGCCCTCATCCTTCAAACAAATTTCATAATCACTAAACGGTATCAAAATCTCATTTTCAATACTTTTCTTACGTTCTTGTACATCATTACTCATATCAGTACTATCAATATTAACATAAACACATAACAAACCATCCTCTTCATATAATATCTTTGCAATACTACCCATTGCTCTAATTAAATCAACTTCATATTCTTTAGAGTTGGTATTGAATGCTTCATGATTAAAGTCTAATACGATAACACCAGAGGTTAATGTTAATGTTTGTTGTGAGATTAGTTCACGTATTAATGATGAGTCTAATACAAATGGTCCTTCGTTGTCGAGACCTATTGCTGATAATGAGATTCCTGACACTTGTTGTTGATGATCTTTCTTTGACGTCTGCTTGTCAGAACTTGCACCACTACCACTATCATCGTCGTCGTCATCATTCAACAAACCACCAGCCTGACTTCTTTCCAACTTATCCAATATATCACTCATTAACTTTGAATTATTACCAACTAATGATGTACTTAAACTTAATGCCAATGATTGTAATTCATTATTTTTGGGTGTGGATGATAGACCGATTAGTACTATTGGTTTATTATAGTTTGCATATTTATATGTTGACGAGGTAGAAGTTGTTGATGTGTCGTCGTCGGTAGTGGATGTGGTTGTTGTTGAGGATAGTGAAGTGAATGGCGACCTAAGTTTAAGTTTTCTACTTGATGCGTCATTATTGTTTGCAATTGATGCACTGACATAATGTGTGGTTGTTGTTGGTAATACAAATGCCGTAGTGATATAGCAAGACGGTATTATTATAGTACAACACCATATTGTTAGGTATATATAGAGTAGAGCTGTCATTATTCCGCGGCTTAGTAGAGAGAGGTATTGCAATTGCTATCGCCTACATACCTGCTCTAAGAGCATGCTCTCAAATTTTTATTTGACCTTGACTTTATGGTCGGCCCACGAGCTAAAGAATACACTAGTAATAAAGTCATTTCATGGTACAAACACCTACATAGTACGATCATCAACAACAAGTGTCAGGAATCTCATTATCAGCAATAGGTCTCGACAACGAAGGACCATTTGTATTAGACTCATCATTAATACGTGAACTAATCTCACAACAAACATTAACATTAA
>Ga0214481_100149_pt1 | contig 34405 bp, 22 predicted proteins | sample M1_20Mar14CPVII9_4_FD_165057 | JGI IMG/M metagenome (GOLD analysis project Ga0214481, IMG submission 165057) | Marine eukaryotic communities from Monterey Bay, California, United States - M1_20Mar14CPVII9sort6BwellG10 | ecosystem: Environmental > Aquatic > Marine > Unclassified | place: USA...
TGGTGGAAGGACTTACAATCATGCCTAGGGTGTTAATCAACTTGTTATACACCCATATAACGCCAAACAACCACTATTGCAGCACCTACATGATGCTACACCCCCACTTGATGGCCAAACATTGCCTCTGACCATCGGCAGAAAATCCGGATCTGAGGCATGAAACCTGCCAACAAGTGGCTGTAAAAGTATGGTGGAAGGACTTACAATCATGCCTAGGGTGTTAATCAACTTGTTATACACCCATACAATGCCAAACATCTACTATTGCAGCACCTACATGATGCTACACCCCCACTTGATGGCCAAACATTGCCTGACCATCGGCAGAAAATCCGGATTTTTGCCTGATCTGAGGCATGTAACCTGCCAACAAGTGGCTGTAAAAGTATGGTGGAAGGACTTACAATCATGCCTAGGGTGTTAATCAACTTGTTATACACCCATATAACGCCAAACAACCACTATTGCAGCACCTACATGATGCTATACCCCCACTTGATGGCCAAACATTGCCTGACCATCGGCAGAAAATCTGGATTTTTGCCTGATCTGAGGCATGTAACCTGCCAACAAGTGGCTGTAAAAGTATGGTGGAAGGACTTACAATCATGCCTTGGGTGTTAATCAACTTGTTATACACCCATATAACGCCAAACAACCACTATTGCAGCACCTACATGATGCTACACCCCCACTTGATGGCCAAACATTGCCTGACCACTGGCAGAAAATCCAGATCTGAGGCATGAAACCTGCCAACAAGTGGCTGTAAAAGTATGGTGGAAGGACTTACAATCATGCCTAGGGTGTTAATCAACTTGTTATACACCCATATAACGCCAAACAACAACTATTGCAGCACCTACATGATGCTATACCCCCACTTGATGGCCAAACATTGCCTGACCATCGGCAGAAAATCCAGATCTGAGGCATAAAACCTGCCAACAAATGGCTGTAAAAGTATGGTGGAAGGACTTACAATCATGCCTAGGGTGTTAATCAACTTGTTATACACCCATACAATGCCAAACAACCACTATTGCAGCACCTACATGATGCTACACCCCCACTTGATGGCCAAACATTGCCTGACCATCAGCAGAAAATCCAGATCTGAGGCATGAAACCTGCCAACAAGTGGCTGTAAAAGTATGGTGGAAGGACTTACAATCATGCCTAGGGTGTTAATCAACTTGTTATACACCCATACAACGCCAAACAACCACTATTGCAGCACCTACATGATGCTATACCCCCACTTGATGGCCAAACATTGCCTGACCATCGGCAGAAAATCCAGATCTGAGGCATAAAACCTGCCAACAAATGGCTGTAAAAGTATGGTGGAAGGACTTACAATCATGCCTAGGGTGTTAATCAACTTGTTATACACCCATACAATGCCAAACAACCACTATTGCAGCACCTACATGATGCTACACCCCCACTTGATGGCCAAACATTGCCTGACCATCGGCAGAAAATCCGCCAGATCTGAGGCATAAAACCTGCCAACAAGTGGCTGTAAAAGTATGGTGCAAGGACTTACAATCATGCCTAGGGTGTTAATCAACTTGTTATACACCCATACAATGCCAAACAACCACTATTACAGCACCTACATGATGCTACACCCCCACTTGATGGCCAAACATTGCCTGACCATCAGCAGAAAATCCGGATCTGAGGCATGAAACCTGCCAACAAGTGGCTGTAAAAGTATGGTGGAAGGACTTACAATCATGCCTAGGGTGTTAATCAACTTGTTATACACCCATATAACGCCAAACAACCACTATTGCAGCACCTACATGATGCTACACCCCCACTTGATGGCCAAACATTGCCTCTGACCATCGGCAGAAAATCCGGATCTGAGGCATGAAACCTGCCAACAAGTGGCTGTAAAAGTATGGTGGAAGGACTTACAATCATGCCTAGGGTGTTAATCAACTTGTTATACACCCATACAATGCCAAACAACCACTATTGCAGCACCTACATGATGGCATACCCCCACTTGATGGCCAAACATTGCCTGACCATCAGCAGAAAATCCGGATTTTTGCCTGATCTGAGACATGATACCTGCCAACAAGTGGCTGTAAAAGTATGGTGGAAGGACTTACAATCATGCCTAGGGTGTTAATCAACTTGTTATACACCCATATAACGCCAAACAACCACTATTGCAGCACCTACATGATGCTATACCCCCACTTGATGGCCAAACATTGCCTGATCATTGGCAGAAAATCCAGATTTTTGCCTCATCTGAGGCATGAAACCTGCCAACAAGTGGCTGTAAAAGTATGGTGGAAGGACTTACAATCATGCCTAGAGTGTTAATCAACTTGTTATACACCCATACAATGCCAAACAACCACTATTGCAGCACCTACATGATGCCATACCCCCACTTGATGGCCAAACATTGCCTGACCATTGGCAGAAAATCCGGATCTGAGGCATGAAACCTGCCAACAAGTGGCTGTAAAAGTATGGTGGAAGGACTTACAATCATGCCTAGGGTGTTCATCAACTTGTTATACACCCATACAATGCCAAACAACCACTATTGCAGCACCTACATGATGCCATACCCCCACTTGATGGCCAAACATTGCCTGATCATTGGCAGAAAATCAGATCTGAGGCATGAAACCTGCCAACAAGTGGCTGTAAAAGTATGGTGGAAGGACTTACAATCATGCCTAGGGTGTTAATCAACTTGCTATACACCCATACAATGCCAAACAACCACTATTGCAGCACCTACATGATGCTAAACCCCCACTTGATGGCCAAACATTGCCTGTCAACTTTTATCTCATTACTTTTTTGAGAAAGCTTTTAATGCTTGGGTGGTTAAATGTTTTGATGCAAATGGTATGTTTATTACTGTGCTTTATTTTTAATGACAAATAACATTAGAAGAAATTAACTCAGCGGAAAAAATGCCCTGGTACTACCTCACCAAATTGAGACGACCATTCACTCTCATCACTTGAAAACGGATCTTCATCATATTTAGTTTGGTTGAGGTCAGGTAATTTGCTTTTAGAAGGAACTAAACCAGTTGTGTCTCTTACATTAGTTCCATCTGAATTCATCTTTTCATATTTATTGTGTTGAGGATTGGATAGACAGCTTTCATATCCATCATTATACCCAGCGTGGGCCGCTCTTCCACGATTTCTTATTCCATTATCTTTATCAGACTCCTCAATACTTTCATTATTCACACGACTGTGGGGGGATTCAGCGTCGTGCACATCTGGGATACTTCTTGTGGCAGAGGATGAGACAGGACTTTCAACCCTCTCTTTATTTGTGGCATATAAGCGCTCATTTTTGCTATTTGAAAGAGGAGTTTCACTACTTTGTTCGGAGCTACTGAAAGATGAGCCTTTCCAACGGCGGCGACTATTGCGGTGCTGAGACGATTCACATGAGCTGTCAAAGCTATATTCTTTGCTTCTTATTGATCCATTCTTGGTCGGTTGGGATGGTATCATACGACTGTCACCACTATCAGAATCAAGCCCATCATCACACTTCAAAGCATCTGACTTATCTCTTTCTTCTTGTTTAGCTCGCTTCCTCTCAGCTGCTGCTTCCTCTCGTTCTATACGCTGCAGTTCTTTTTCCTTAGCCCGTTTTGCATTCTTGTATTCATCAGACACTACAAACTTCAGACGCCTCTCAAGTATTAAACGGAGTGCATCAACCTTTGCTCTTTCATCCTCGACTTGAGATGTCAGGGCAGTTTGACCACGTCCTTTTCGACGAAGCTTTTTGTTGAGCTTATTGCCCATCTTTTGATCATCATCATCGTTCCAACCAGACGAAATATTCACAGCACGATCATAGACACCCTTTTGTCTTGATCTGCAAAGAATTGAGGCAATAGCCCCAGCAGCAGAAGGTGCGTATTTGACATCCCGTTCTACCTTTTTCAGTTGTTGTGCTGTCAAGAGTAGTCCTTTGCTTGACTTTTGTAAGCAGCGGAGACAGTCAGAGACACCATTCTCCAAAGCATCATTGATACCTTTATCATTCAATGGAAGTCGACCCTGTACAAGGTAAATGTGATGAGGAATCAACCAGTTACGAAAGGACAGAATCTTTTCTACAACTTGACAAACTTACCTTTGATAGCGTAGGAAGGGGTAAGGCAGAAGGTGTTGCCCTAATCTGAACAACCATCAGCACATCCCCCAACCGCAATGAGGCAGGAAGAATGCACTTTACATGACCTTCTTTCTTCTTACGCTTGCCTCCTCTTATGTTTTCTACATCAGAATCACCATCTTCACTACTTGATTTGTCGTCGATTTGGCTCTGCCCCCGAAACAACGAGTGAGTTGTACTCTTGAGGAATGGTGCAACTTGTGCACTATCTTTGAGATCAAACGTTATAGTGTTTTCCTCTATTGTATCTAAATCACTCTGTTCACTGTTTTGTAAATTCAATCCAAATGAATTCCAATTAGATGTATTGCTTGATATCTTCTTAACTACTCCACACGCAAGAGCTTCAGAGCTATCCAGAAGTGGAATACCATTCACCATTCGAACAACTTGGAGCTTAGCTGCAGCCGAGTCACTACTGTTGTCGAGCTGATTAGTATCATTTTGATTTCGTATGTCGTCTTCATTATCACTATCATCATTATATTCTGGTTGCGGTCCAAATACAATGAGACCAATTTCCAAAACCGGTCCATTCTTTGGAGACTCGGAAGATTTACCACTGTTGCGTCTAATAGGTTGAGTAGAATGAGCTACATTGCCAAGCTTGAGATCTGGACGACGTTGATATGTCGATGCTGCCTTGCAGAGTAGACTGAGCTTTCTCTTCTGTTGCAATTCAGCCTCGGCCCTTTTCTTGGCTGCCTTTGTGAGTTTTGGTTCTTTATGATTCTTAGTTGTGGTGTTGGCAGTGCTAAGTGAGTTCTCGTCGAAACCATCACCACCCTCCCAATCATATTGATCTAATTTATCATCACCATCATTGCTATTGTTTGAATCACTCTCATTCCCCAGTGTACTATTTCTATTGCCCCGCCTTTCCATCTCTACAGGAGGTCGGATATACAAAGGTATTGTTTGTAAAGTTGGAGCCTTCAATTCTATACTACATGGAAGATCAATGCTAAGTTGAAATCGTGCAAAGTACTCTGCAAGTCGTGGCCATACCCTTTTAGCCTCTTCCCCACCCTTGAAAATAATCACAGAGAGATGAATAAATAAGTTAGCCAAAAGTATATACGAGTAACAAAAGGAGGAACATCATGTGACATTAAGTACTAACCGGTACCAAAAGACTAATAGTAGTTCCACTTTCATTTCCACTGTGCTTTGGGAATTGTTCTCTCTTCTTACACACAATACTATCTGCAGTTGTGTCAGGTTCATAAACAGCACGTGTCCATTGTTCGGATGAAGCAGTTGCTGATGTGATGCTAGCACCAGTGCCGGGCACAAGACGCTGTGCATGTAATATACAAAGTGTAAGTCCAACCCCATACCTTCCTGATGTATAATTTTCTGTGCTGCCATTATTATTGGATGATGATTGTTTCTTTGTTTTATCAACCTTCTTCTTCTTTCCAATAGACTGCATTTCACTCCAAACTTTCTCACCAACATCATTATCATTACGTCCATCTTTTGTTTGTTGCTTATTAGAGCTAAATGCCGATACACATTTATCTATATCTTCCATACCACAACCGTTGTCACTAACTTCCAACCTTAAACAATTCATCATTTTACTAGCAACAGGCACGGATTCGGATGTTATTTTCACCCGTACACGTTTCATTGTAGTATTATCTTTATCATCCATAGTTGTTGTCTTATCATTTGAAGAAACACATGCATCCACTGCATTGTCAACTAATTCCTTTAGTATTTGTACAAATGCATCACAACTTCCAGCGACGTTATCTTGTGTATTATTATTATTAATATTAGCATTAGTACTTTTTTCAATATCATTATCTTGTCTATTCCCGACAGTTTGTGATAACTGGGTGGCTAATTGACTCTCACCACCAAACCCACCGAGTGATGGATTATTAGCAAATGATCTCAACATTATTATGAAGGTAATCTGAGGTATATTTATTTATATACCAGATCTGAAGAGGTAGAATAGTATCAATCAAAGTAAAATATATCTCTGCTGACTCTTTTTTAATCGAGTATGGGTACTCTAAAGAAGCCACCTACACAAAGTCCAATAAATAATAAGGTGATCTTATACGACCGCCCTATAGAAGAGGAGCGATTGGCAATCAATCAATCAACTATCAACTCACACCTCTCTAATCTTTTTAGAAGAAGTTTCAAGGTTGTACGAATGAAACTTCTCGTAGCTCTCAACTCTCAACTCTCATAAATTTTTGTAGCGCGTGAAGAAGTGCATGCACCGACTACCAGCAACCATAATATAGGTTATAATGGCAGATCCACCAAGCAAGAGGGCCAGGGAGGGAGAGAAGGATGAGGAAAAGGAGGAGGTAGTTGATTGTAAAATTGCAGCGGCCCAGAAGATCCTATCTTTCAACACTGATGAAATAGCTTCAACAGGATTGAAGGATAAAGTTATGTTTGAGAAACTACAGGACTTTTCTACACGTCTTCAAACCTCCCTTGATGCAGTAAAGAAGGGCCGTGATGAAGAAGAAAATGCGATACAAGAGAAGAAGAAGGAACAAATTCGTCAAGAGCAGCAGAAGAAGATGAAAGAAGCACGCGAGGAGATGAGTAAATTGCGTACGCAACTTATTGCTGAAAAGCGATGCTTCAAATGCAATGTTGTTAATGAAGGAACAATGAATGAGTGTACTGAATACAAAAGTAGCGGCGGCGGTGCGTCTGGGGACGGTATTTTAGTATGCGATAAATGCCATGACGAAGTTACAACCAACAGCTGTTCTTCATGCAATGGCTTCTTTCACGATGATATTGAGCATAAAAACTCCAGCTGTTCATGTACTGATGATTCTTACACCTGCAAAAGTTGCGAAGAGGTTTTCTGTTTACCATGTGCGGAAGGAAAATATATGGGGAGCAATTGTGGTGGGTGCGATTATTGGTATTGTGAAGGTTGTGGCGACGATTGTATCGAAATGAAGTGTTGTACAATGTGCAGCAAGGGGGATGAGTGTTGTAGTAATTGCACTGCTGATATAGGTGAATGTGAGAATTGCAATGTGCCTCTATGTGACGGTTGTGTTCGCCGTCTTGCTTGCGGTAATGATGTACGACTATGTGGAGAATGTGACTACTGTTGTGATGATTGTGATATGTGTGAAGGTTATTACGGGGTGTCTCGTTGGGCTTAATGGTTAATTGGCATTGGCTTTACCTATGAATAGATGCTGAAATACACATAAAGTTACTTTATAGAACTCCTATGTTCTATACCTTTGCCTCCTCTGCCACTCCTCCTTCCTCTTCATCCGCCTCGAACCTACAAATGGGAGCATTCTTTATCATGCCCATATCCACCTTGTGACCAAACAAGGTACGAATATTGTTGATGTTGTACATAATCATCGTAGGACGTTCCAAGGCCAAGCCCCAGGCAATTACACGAACGTCCTTGGGCAAACCCATAGGAGCAAGCATCTCTGGTCGGAACATACCAGAATTACCAAGCTCAGTCCACTTCTTCAAACCAGGATGGTATCCGAATACCTCCATTGATGGTTCAGTGTATGGGTTAAACGCTGGCTTGAAACGTAGTCGTTTAATACCAATCTTATGGAAGAAGGTCTCAACAGTACCAATTAAATCACCCAAACTCAAGTTGTAATCAGCGACAAGACCTTCCACCTGATGGAATTCACATAAGTGTGTGGCATCCATACTTTCATTACGGAAGACTCTATCAATAGAAAAGTATCGTGCTGGTTTAAACCCACCGGGTTGATTTGCAAGTTTGTATAACATTTGACTTGATACGGCAGTGGTATGTGTCCGTAATAGATTCTTCATTGCCTCCTTACGTTCAAAGACTGTACGGTATCCAATACTACCATTACCACCCTTTTCATGCATATTCTTAACTCGTTCATAATACTCCTCGGGCACGCTAATAGTTTCGGCAGGTTCTTTAATAAAGAAGGTATCATGTGCATCACGAGCTGGATGACTCTGGGGTTGGAATAATGAATCAAAGTTCCAGAATGATGATTCCACCCATTTATTTGTTGGCATTTCCTCAAACCCCATTTCCATTAATATTTTACGAAATTCTGCACGAACTTTCATCAATGGATGTAAATATCCACCACCGACTGATTCACCCAATGTTTGGAAGTTATACTCCTTGAATTGTGTATCCTTCCATTTACCAGATTCCAACATTTCTTTCGTCAAGTCAGCTGCCTTCTTAACACGTTGGGGTGCATAACTTGGACCTCTACAAATGGTATATGACTTTCGTGTAATAAGCGAGATTAACTTTCGTCGTTTGAGTGCAGCGGCGGCCTTATCATCTACACACTTTGTATTCTCCTCCTCAGATGCTGCTGATTTAAGTGCTACTAATTGTTCCTTCACATCATCTGTTGGTAATTCGGTAACTGCGGCTATTAATTTTCCACTAGCCTTATCCTTCTTGGCCCATTTATTCTTGAGACAATTACCCATACCAATTTTACATACATCCTTGCCTACGGATGATTGTAATTCAGGCATACCAAGTCCATCAGTACCAGCGGCAATTAATGCACTTAGTACACGTATTTCTTGTGAACCATCCTTTACAATACTCTCAGCTTCTTTCCCCAATACATAGAACTGTGTAGATCGTTCAGTAAGGGTTACATATGCATCAGTTTGAAGTGATTTGCATGTACCAACAATGGAATTATGATCAAGGTTGGATGTTGTTGCAAAAGTGAAGGAATCGGGAATGGTAGCATCGGAACCACTCGCTAAAGCTGTTAGGATTGTAGATTCGACGTCAGGCATATTGGTGATATTATATTAATGGCACTCTTTTGTAATATGTTAGGAGATTGATACGGGCCTTAGTAGAGGATATGCGTAGAGCCGTCCAATAATAATTTTTATGAGAGTCTAGTACTCCATTTGGAGGCAAAAAAGATATATGTCCAAATATCAGGGACAAAGATAAACTTCCTCTTATTGCTGTGAGTCAGTAGTGTAATAGCTCCCTTACTATGCTCATATATAGCATCTATTAGGCACCGATAATATATTTTTAATACAATGGTCAAGTTAGTTTCCTGTGTGGTGGTGGCGCTGAGCGTTGTTGATGGTTTTCAATTATCGCCTCAAAGAACAACATCTACATTGCAACAACAACACAGAACATACAACAACAATCCTACATCATCATCTCTGTTTTCATCAGTTACTGAAGAGTCTTCTTCTTCTACTTCTACTTCCTCACAGGATGAGATACTTTCATCTCCTTCTAGCAGTGCGCCACAACAGCCAGATATGCAAGCCTACTCCAATGGATATAAAACTGCCTTTTCTGAAATATCCTGTGAATTATCAACACCAACATACGGGGCATTACCAAATGACTTACTTGGTACATATTACAAATGTGGACCAGCCATGTTTAGTGCTGGGTCATTATTACCACCTAAGAATTCATTAGTTAAGCCTAAACAACCTCCGGTGCCCGATGGTGTTGATGCTAGTAGAATGGTACTCCATCCATTCGAGGGAGATGGTGCAGTATTGGCAATAACATTCCATGGTGATAAGGTTGCACAACCCGAAGATGAGAATGATACTGAACCAAAGGTAGACACAGTTGGTAAAATGACTACAAGATTTCGATATATTCGTACTAATGCATTCACAGCTGAACGGAAGAAGGGTAAGAAGTTATATACCGGTATGGAAAGTACACGAACAACTACAAACTTGGGTGTTGGGAATGACGTACCATTACCATTCTATAGACATCATTTATTAACTGGATTGAATAAAATGAGGAAGAATACAAGTAATACACGTGCTGTATACTTTGGTAAGAAGTTGTTAACGTTGTGGAGTGGTGGATTACCATACAAGTTGGATAGTTTGGCATTATCAACAGATGGAAGGACACAGTTGGGTGGAGTTGTGAAGAAGGAAGAACAAGGTATGGGTGGCAAGGCTGCTATTGATTCCAAGAAGAATCGTATACTGTTTTATGGTATTGATGAAGAACAATCATCATCACAATTGAATTTGTATGAGTTTAATGCCAAATTTCAACCAATTAAAGATGATGATGGTGTTGTGAAGGTGGATATACCAGGACTGGCCATGATATATGACTTTGGTGTTACAGAGAATTATGCTGTCTTCGTTCAGCCAATGTTAAAGGTTAATGGTATGCAGTACATGTTATCAAAAGAGCCAGGGAAGACTATCTCTTTGGAGAACGAATCGTCGCTTGTGCACATCGTAGGACGAGCAGGAACCAAGAATGCAGGAGGCATGAAATCAATACAAATCCCATTCGATGGAGTTCCTGACGCTAACTTACAATTTATCAATACATACGAAGACGAAGATGGTACAATAATCTTAGATGCAATCCGTTCCAATGGTAGTCAAAGCAATGGAAGAAGTAATCCTCAATGGCCATGGGCAACATCACTATCCGATTTCCAATCCATGTCATCTAAGAAATCATTATGGAGATATAAGATTCATCCACAACAGGGTACCGTGTCAAAAGAATGCATATGTGACGATCAGTTATGCTTCGGTACAATCAATCCTAATACAAGCGGACAGAAACATCGGTATATCTATGCAGCCATTGGTGCTTTGGGTAGCGATGTTGCTCCACCACAAGGCATTACCATGTTCGATTTAGATACTAATACACAACAGAGCTGGTTTCCAGAATCATATGAATTCTGCGGCGAACCAATGTATGCACAACGACAAGGAGACGACTCCGAAGATGGTGGATACATACTCTCAACACTGTTCAATGGAAGAGACGAATCTAGTGAACTGATTGTATTCAAAGCCAATGATGTCCAATCAGGGCCTATCGCTAGAGTGCCGATTGGTATAGCCGTCCCTCATGGAAATCACGGCTGCTTTGCACCCACAGAAGATGCTCAATGGACATATGAAGAAATTGAAAGAAGAGCAAAGCTATCAGATAAGATGGAAACAAGAGGTAGTATGTGGAATGAGGTCAAGAGTGACTTCTCTGGATTAGGATTAAGATTTGATGATATGGAGGAATACTTTGGAGACTTGATGTAAGCCAGAACAAAGATATTGCAGAAGTTATTCAACGGCCTTAACGAAGCATACTAGAGAGAAGTACCTTGTAGAATATAAAACCTAGTAGTCATATGTTAATAATAGGTGGCAGGCGTCTCTGTATACTTATCCACTTGCTAACGTGTAGCAACAGCAACACAAAGTCAAACAAACAAACTCAATTACTAACCCTCTAATATGTGAATAAAATCGCCAAAAAATCTCTCTATCCTCACTCTCGCACAAACTCTGCTAACACTCATATCACAACCAATAAGAAGAAAGTACAACATTATAAAAACATCTAGTGGGCTCCAATACACCGCAGTATAATATACATACAATACTTGCGGCGGTATTTTACTGGTAAGCATTGATATCTTATATTTTAAACCGATTCTTGTGAGATGATGCATGTCAAGATTTTATACCGTTGCTATATACTGTGGGTATGGTATGGTTGTGCTGGAGTATACCCATCCACTATATATAGTTTATATGTGTATATATGGGTTGTTTACATATGTTAATTTGGTATACGTTGGCACTGGCCGCAAAAGTTTCATATGAGGTGTACCACTTGCATTTTTAGTGTTTTAGATCGTGTACTATGTTGAACATCTCAATACTCTCTCACCATCTCCCACATTTTCCCACTTCTTCTTTCCTTAGCTTCTAATATATATCAATAAATATGGATATCAATATGAGCAACCACGGCTGCTCATCTTCGACAGATTCAGCAGATCCTATGTTGATTAACAATCCCATGGTATTGAAAATTATTAGTGGCCATTGCCAGACTGCATTAGAATGTTTTCAGAATAATGCAAGTGCAGCTAAAATGGTTGATATACGAATGAAGAATAGTAAATCTATTTCTGATATTATTGGAGTATCATCATTCTCATCCTCTTCCACCGACACCACAACCACAACACAAGACATGTTAGTAAACACAGATGAAGTATCCTCTAATGGTCAAAATCTTTTAGTCAACGCTGAAGATATTGCAATGGGATTATTTCAGATTATCAATTCTCATCGGGAAAAAGCTTTATCGATGTTTAAGGCCAATGCCCCAGCTTCTCAGATGATTAGCCTTCGGAAGAAGAATCTCTCAGCTCTGAAAGAGCTAGGTAGCTCTTCATTACCATTATCTTCAATAGTATTACAAGAACAATTAGTAAACGCAGAGGAAGAAGCCATGAAACTATTCGAGAAGGATCTTTTGAGAGGAAATAATTCTTCTTGTGTGGATGGAGTTGGAGAGAAGATCGGTGGGGATACTCTTGCGTCACCTCAACGGGAAGGGAACAACAAAAATAATGGTGCCAAGTCATCGACTGTAGGCGATGAACATGCAAGTCCTCTGAACTTCAATGTATGGAAAGGGTCTTGTTGGGACAAGGCAAAAAAGTATTTCTCATCCCGAATATCGTACAATAACATTAACCGTTCCCTTGGTACTTATCAACTAGGAACTGATGCGGCTCGAGCTTTCGATAAAGCTACTATGTTGCTACGTGATCCAGGATACAAGCTCAACTTTGCAACATCTGAGGAATACATTTCTATGCGAAACTTAGAGATAAAAGAGAGTAAGCTTGATAGTGTAGTAGATATGGATGAAATGTCAGCAGTCATCGACTCAAAAGTGAACGAAGTTGTATCAAAAGTAAAGAGAACTATTAGAGAAGTAGCCAAGGAAGAGGATGAAATGGCTGTTGAAGAGGATGAAATTGTTTTAAGCCATTCTAGCCGCAAGAGAACACAGCCGAAAACTTTTGTGCCCAATCAGAGTCAAACGATGGGAGGGAAGAAGGCTACTTCATCCTCTGGATTCACTGTTAAACAAATGGAGCAAATATATAACGGCAAGCGTGTAGTGGATATGACAGATGATGAGTTACGAGCCAAAGTAAAGGATCACCCAGAAGGCAAGCGTGTTGTGGATGTCTTAGGCAGAGATAAGTTGATAGCTGCTTGTGCTAGTCGTGGACAAAGGCCATCTTTTGGCAGTACAATATTGTGTCATATGACACAAAATGTTAGCTATACTGAGAAGATTAGAATCAATCTCATCAACTGTTTAGAAGGGAAAGAATGTAAGTTTGTTTTTGTTTCTTGTGTGCAATCTACCCTACACCTTGTGATGTTTATTAACTATGTCCCTTCTTGATAATAGTCGTCAGGAACACCAAGAATGTATTGGCTGGCCCTGGTATAGTTGCTGAGAAGGCAGAGGATGAAATGGTTGTAGATGAAAGTGAAGAAGACACACGTCGTTCTGGCCGCAAGAGAGTGAAACCGAAACCTTTTGTTGCCTATCGAGGCCAAGACAGTGCTTACTCGAGAGCAGGATCATGTAAGATCATTTCCTCCTCATCTTGAACTTTCATAAGCAAAGACTGATACTTTTATACTTGCTCCACCTTTACACCCAACAGCTGCAGTCAAACACAAGAAGATGATATCTCATGTACTGTTCAGGGGCAAAATTGAGTCGGTAGGCAAAGATAGGTCTCCACCAAACTCTGCTAGTAAGAAAGGGGTATTAGTGCCAAACAATCCCGCACCTATTCCATACAATACTATCAATGAGCAATGGGAACAGGCTCCTTCTCTTGACAGAGAATTGGCTTGGTTAGTCGAAGAGACGGCTCTGATCATGCCTTCCAAAGAAAATGATACCACACCAAAGTTGGAATTACCCCTTGCGCTAGAACTTGCTTTAGTACACGGAAGCAAGGAATTACATCAAGCATTATCGGCATCTTTCCCCACTGAGGTGAAATCAATGCTCAAGTCGATGAAGAACTCCTCTCCAATCGTTGCAGGAGGAGGGATGAAACTGAAACAACTTCAAGAGGAAGCCGAAAGAGGAGACAGAGTCTTCGGTGCGTGGTGGCAAGAGGGTGTAAACAGATCAACTACACCACCGTCATACTATCCTGGCACCATTGACAGCTACAATACTGTAGGCATGGATAGGTTCTACAGTGTTTTGTTTGACGATGGAGAAGAGTCACACAACGTCAAATCGTCACACATTATGATTGCAGACGAGGAAGCTTCAAAGTTGGTTCTAGTTGAAGGGCAACACTTGAGAAATGGGAACAACTTGGATTCTTCCATCTTTGAGTGTCTCCGAGAAGATGCAGGAAAGGCACTTCTGCTCTCGTACAGACGTTCCGACTCTCTCGGTATCATGATGGAACTTCTCAAAGAGTCAGGCAGTGCCAACAAGAATGCGTTTGCTTGTCCTGATAACAACAAAGATTCTAAACAACAAGAAGGTAGAGTCACTATCTCTGTTGTCAGGCCGTCAAAAGAAGATGAACTCGGCCTTGGCGTGGAGAAGAGAGATGATAGAATGGCAGTCACTTCAATTGCACCTGGCATCTTTGATGGAAGTCAGCTCGACGTCGGAATGATTATTGATTCTGTAAACGGTTCCAGTTCTTTATCGTACAAGGACGCTTTGCATACACTTCAGAACGCTGAAGGAATGATCAATATTGTGGCCCTAAGTTCAATCGTTGGAGGAATGCCGAATCATCAGCCAACAGTCAATCCAGCTCCCCAGCAGCACTTTCCTACAAAGCAGAATCTTTCTTCTTGCTTAGGTGACATCACCAACTCACCTCCCCGTAAGAAGAAAAAGAAGATGGTTAGTAATGTAGTATCAAATGACCAGAAGAAGAATCACATGAGCACCGTGGAAGTTGCACTTTTTAGTGCTGCCGATTACGACAGAGTCTTTCCAGCTTGAGTAAACGAGGGATTAGTTCATTGAATGAAACAGTGCCGCATATATACTTTCATAAACTAGGATGATGATAAATTGATGAAACTTTATTATTCCCATTTCAATTTCATGTTAAGTCAAGACTAATTAACAGTAGAAACACGCATCGAGAGGCTTCACTTCATTATGTTTACACTACTACACCCCCTCCCCCCAATAAAAATATACCCAACTTGCAAATATATCACAACATAGAATGAAATTTCATTCCTATGCCTTCAGAAACTACCTTACACCGCTTAGTCCTCAAGGGCAGCAGCTCCACTAATAATTTCAATAAGCTCGGTAGTAATACGTGCTTGACGGGCACGGTTATATTGAAGAGTCAAACTATCAATCATCTCTCCGGCATTCGAAGAAGCGTTCTCCATAGCAGTCATACGAGATCCCTGTTCTGCACATGCTCCATCCATCAAAGAGTGATAGATTTGAGATGTAAGGAGGTACTCTTGTAAATCTGTTAATACTTCTGATTTTGTATCAGGCTCAAACTCATATGCAAGGAGTGGTTCATCTTCTCCCTCTCCTTTAAATGGTTTGATCACCTTGTACTTTTGAATGTATGTAGCAGCGTTCTTGAATTCATTGTAAACAATAACAACTGCATCATAATCACCAGCTCCGGCGGCAATAAGATCACTTGCAATAGAACCTGCCAAGGCAAAGTTACCCGGTGAATCAAGCTCAGTCATACTCAGTGTAATTTTATCTCCGAGGACACGATTTAATTGTCCACGGCCCTTATCCCCAACAATGGCAATATCGGCCTCCTTACCCTGATCAGCAAGTGACTTTACACAAGACTTGATGACACGCGTGATGAAGGAGTTAACGCCTCCACACAAACCTTTATCAGAAGAAATTGGAACAAGTAAGCACTTCTGGGGTAAGTCCTCAAAGGTGGCATCTTCACATTCCTTCGGTGGGCCATTGAGTTCCTCAGCCCATGTATTGAAGGCAATTGCAGTTCCACGACGAGTTTCATCACCCTTTAATTTGGCAGCGGAAACCATCTTCATTGAAGAAGTAATCTTTTGAATATTCTTCGTGGATTGAATCTGGTTCCAAACTATATTGAGTTGGAGAGAGAGAGATTAAATATTAGTTGGATTTGTGTCAAGGGTATATTAAAACTATACGACCAATCTCAATAACACTTACTCTGCTTTTCCGTAGCCATACCACGGGCAATAACAGCCCTATTGGAGGAGATTTAATAAGATAATCATGAGTTGTGAGTTATTACAAGTATTTTTTTGCATATAATATTAAACAACAGAAAACATTAAACACCCCTCAAAGCAACAGCCAAAAAATAAAGCAACCCCCATTCAATATCATTAACCAGGACTTTGTATACGATGATAGCATCTAATCCCCTCTTTTAACAGCCACCACCCTCAAATATTATACATTATATCGGGAGTATCCTTCTGACTGCCATCCGATAACAATTTAACCACACCATCTTCGTATTCCATATATTATGATACAATATAAATGAATAATAATAAGTATTATATACCCTAAATAGGGAGAGGTGCAAGGCTGCCTAATCGAGTAGGCTCTTCCAATATTTTTTACCTCCACCAACTTCCTCAACCAATAACTAAACTTCTGCAAGATTAATAATGCCGCCACACCACTCAAAAAAAATATTCACCTGGAGGCAACACGGGGAACCACTCGTGATATTTGTTGCGCCGTTCTTCCCAACATATTTGACGCCTACTCTTTACTACCGCACACAATAATTTGAGGCCACATGAAAGGAGATTCCTTAAATTTTATGTCTACGTATCGACCTCGGTCTCAGATGGTATCCTGATAGCATGGGCTGATAGTTTGAGACCATGTAATCCCCGGTCTCTTTGTCCGGTTAGCTCCTCAATAAATTTAGAGTTCTATCTATCGTATTTAATAAACATATCGGCCAAGCTATCCAACACTATCATATTATTATATTCATCCCATCTGTTTCTTCATATCAATTTGCAATAACAAGAACTTATATCTTTGTTACCACAGCACAAACAAACACAAACACATTAACACAAGACGTGCACACAAACAATAGACATCATGGGATTACACATACCTTCCTTCCTCGTCGGTAGTATATTTGCAGGATCTGGATTTCTACTTATCCATCGTGAATTATCTCACCGTAGAAGATTAACAACTAAGTGGGTTGTACAAGAATATGTTGAAGAAAGTTGGAGGGAGTGGAGAAAGAGTTCTGCTGCTAATCAGATTGAAGATGCAAAGGTGAGTTAAATGTTTTGATATTGTATTTATATGTAGTGCATATTGCAATATACTGATGTTTCTTTGCATATACTTTATTGATACCATATATCTATACACAAACATAAACACACAAACAATATTCATTTAAACAGAAAAACTTAGTTGCCCCAATAAATAATATATCAGCATCCCCAGCAGAGCTTACATCAACATGGAATAAAGGGATTGCATCTCTGAGAGATTTACTTAGTCAAAAGAAGGATTGATAGTATACAGTATACAAATAATGTATTGATAGTGCATGTTAAAGTTTAGAAGGAGATTAATTGATTAATGCAAAAGATCTTGAAAATTATTATACACGCCCTTGTCATGATAATCAAGAGAAATTCCATCCTTGGATAGAACATCTATACATTGATTCTCTGTTGTACCAACACGATATGCTTTTTCAACAAAGTAGTCATAGTTATACTCCGATGTATCCGCTGAGCTATTGATTTCACAAAGTTCTTGTCGTTGTTTATCAATCCATTTCATAAGCTGTTCCTGTACTTTCTCGGCACTCCCTACTTTTGGATTAGTAAGATTGCATGCTACTTCATACACTGATGATTTCTCACTCACATATGGCAAAGTTAATGGCAAAGTTAATGCCTCAACTCCTAGAACTCCATATCCCTTTGTCTCTATATTTCTTCCTCTTACGAATTGAGTTAATGTTTTTGCTTGTTCAAATGAAATATTAGATGTTAGACGTATATTGTAATTCTCGACAAAGTTGGTAGGTGTACCAATAGTGCAGCTTCCTTTTGCTGCTCTCTTTGCTGTTGTATCCTCTTGTTCTATATGTTTATCATATTTATCTATTGCACCACCAGAATCGAAGAAAGATGTTCTCCTTCTAACTGTTGCAAGTGATGTATTATTTGGACAGGCACTGCCATAATAATGCAAGTTTACCAAGTTTGTTTTTGATATATTGTTTCCAATTTGTTTTGCTGCAGTTGCTGCTGTTTCCTCATCACACTTCTTTCCCATCTTCATTATAGATACATGATCGACCACTCCGATCGTAGGATGAGAGTTGTTGCTTATGTTCAAATCAATTTCATCTAATGCATTACAAATCAACCTACTCGCTACACCAGCAACACAGTCTGGAAGATGCGCGTTTCATAGTTTATGGAGATGAAAAAAGATGATAGTAACTATGTTAGTGTATAGCTTGCAAAGACAAATCACAATACAAATGTGGACTTTCCTACATTTCCTGCCAGATGAAAGGAAGATCGATCATATGGTATATCAGCGTAAGCATGTACTATTGCAACTGCATGTTGTTTAGTAGTGTCGTCTCTCTTGTAATGTTGTGATGCTCGACGAAGCTCTCGACAATGATCTTGTGCTCGATGGAGTAAACTTAAAAGTGTAGAAGCATGTGATGCTGCCGCTGTAATATAAATATTGCACGCCACTACTGGAGTAATCATACTTAATAGGTGTAGTAGGTATCAATGGCGACGCGGCTCGCGGCCACTAACTTAATACCAAAACAGAGTTTTCCAATTAAAACTGAAAACTGGTCAAAGAGTTTGTTGGCAAATATAAATAATACCTAACTCAGAACGGATGGCGGCGGCTAATACACATTAGACGGTATTATATAGCTCCTTAATAAAGATGGTATTTCCTGTAGCTGTAGGGGTAGGCCCTTGTCATACGTCCTCTCGTCTATTTCCCCGAGGGCATCATAATAATCAAGATATTAGTTCAACGAGCAATAATGGTGTACGACCTCAACATGAGGTGCAACAGCAACATACCGATGATGTGATAATGGCAATGGGTACCAATGCAGATGAAACACTATCTGCTACTATGTTCATTAGTTATCATTTTATACCAATATCAAATCCTCATAATGATGCACCTAAAATGAGTAACAGCAATGATTTAGATTGCAATGGGGGCAATACACAGGCTGATATACGGGATGAGTTAACTAACAATGGACATACTGAACATTCAACCAGTAGCATTGAAATGGAGAGCCTTCTACATCATGATACATCAAACAACAATCAAAGTTCAAAAAGTGCATTAGATATATTTAACAATACTCAACAATTTAATGTTATTGCTGAATTACGAGTACAAATTACACCTACAACAGCTCCATATGTTTCCAATATGGATGCAATGTCAAGTAGAGAAACCAAAAGTAGAGTACCTTTGGGAATAATGAGAAGAAGTGATTCTACAACCAACTCCTACGAAGCTAATCCATGTATAGAATTTGCATCAAATGAAACACATTTGGCATGTCTTATACCTTTACCGAGCGGATATCAATTAGTTTCACCCTCTAATGAAGATGATATTGTGTTATCAGCAACATCTACAATAGTTATTTATAGAGTACAAGCACAGAATGTTTCATATCAACAGCAATTATATCATAAGAAGCAGCACAATCTACCAAAATTGCCAGATTATATTGTTGAGAATGAAGTGGATAGCAACAAAACTGACAAGGATGAAAGTGAAAATAACAATATTCAAGTAACAACGAAGATTCTTGATCAACTAGATATTTCTTCACATGAGGATAATGATGAAGTGCAAGATTCGTCGTCATTCTCAAGGGGTAACTCTGTCCTATATGTTGCTCACGAACCAAAGATTGTCCGTACACCTCAACAACAGCAAACAAATACACCTTTGGAAGAAAGAAACGAAAGCAAGACAAAACCCAAAGGATCATTTCTTCGTCAACTTTCAACTGGCAGTAGCACTACTGATAATAGTTCTCTCCAACTATCAACGTTACAATGTGCTACCTGCATGTGCACAGTACCATCAGATCACTATCGTGGAAAGTCATCTTTGGCAAAGTCATTCCTCTTGGTGGGTACAACCAATGGATCACTACTGTTAATAGACTTTTCAATGGCAAGGGTACAATCGGTTTTACTGAAACCTACACCTGATGATCTTGAGAAGGAGGATTGTTATGATGACAATCCAATCGTTCATATCTCACAAAGTACTCCAACTCAGTGGAAAGGACTTGATATTTACGGTGAAGAGCAGGGATCGTTATCAAAAGGGCGCATTGCAACCGTAATGAGAGATGGTAGTGTCAACATTTACATTACTTCTTTTGTGCCGTTATCACCAGTTGTCGACAATTGGGATGAAAATGGAATTGTTGAACGATCGAATAGCAAGAGTGAGAAGAGGCACAAGACTGGGCTTGAAATGAGAATATCTCTTCTTTCTACATGTAATGTATCCGAATCAAACTTGCGCTATATACGAGCAAAATGGATCAACCCTATTGTTTTAGTTCTTTTGACTCGATCTGCGTATCTAGATGAAGAAGCTCTACGGCAACAAAGTAAAAGCAAGCAATCAGAAATGGTAGTGGCTCAGGTTTGGACCGTTGCCGAAGTACATACAAAAGATGATCAAAGTGAAGCAGCAATAGAGCAAGTCAATGGTTGGAGAGGCTCATCTGATATCAGATGTAACATTGCGTTGATTTCAGAGTTGAAGATGCCTTGTGGAGATAGTCTTGATGAACTTGTACATGATACATTCTCACCACAAGAAGCTTCAGTGCCCATCAGTAAAGATGATAGAATGGATGTATTTACAAAGTGCACTCGTGGCATGTCAATCACATATCACTCTGGCACAGACTGTTTGACTATAAATAGTCTTGCTGTGACGAGAGAAAGATCTGGAATCAAAGTACGACCATTTTGTTTGATTTGGGATTGGAAGCGTAATGTTCCAGGTTTGACCTTGGCCAGCTCGACCTCCTACTGTCTATACCCACAACAACAACTTTATACTGTTGATCAGATAATGGTACCACCAATCTACTCTTGGTTTCAACTTGGACAGGATGAAAAGTATGGATTGGTTGCTGTGCACATTACTACTTCTGGAAAGATGCAAAGAGCTAGGAAGAATATCTACAGTCTGAGTACTTTATCGCCACTCAGTCGTTCTATTACCGAGGGGCACAGCTTGAATGTGACTGAACCATCTGCTATACTGCTTCATCATGATTCAGTAACATTTCCAGTTCTCAGTAGGGTGAGTATTAATTGACTTGTTTTCATGCACGTATTATCTTTACCTTTATTACTCACCGCTTCATTACTTCGTTTTTTTTATAGTCGTCAAATTCACATGACATGTCACTACAATGGGAAGAGTCTAGTGTGCCACCTACATATATTGCATCCAATGGTCCTTGTCAAATGGCTGCTGTCGGAAAAGATTATGGGCGAGCAATAGCCGTTGCTTCTTCTCGAGGTCTGTGCGTCCTTGATTTATCTCGAATGCCTCGTATTGACACCAAACAAGGAGATGTTGTATCACTGCAAAAGCAGCCTCGATGGAAACTCTTTAGCAATATTAATGATGAACATCGATTCCGTATCGAAAGTATGAGTTGGTGGGAGTGTGGTTGTGGAGAAGACTTTCTTCTTGCTGTCGTGCAATATACAAACATTGAATCACTTCACCTCGTTTGTTGGTCAAGAAAGAGTCTTGGCTTTGGATCAAGTCAGCTACTGGCAGAATCTTCAAACTCAACCAACTCTGACTATGGATTGGCTCTTCCAAGTGGCTTTCGAATACAATCAATGTCAATTATGAAGGATCCTTCTGTCGATGCCACTTCTAACATGTCACATCGTGCTCTTTTACTACTATCCTATGTTTCAAGCCACGAAGATGCTTGCGGTAGCAGTATAAAGTACGCTGTATATCAACTCCAGACTAAACAGTCATCCAATGGGAAAATCGAGCTAGTTTTGGCAAGAAACACAGCATTTGGAAGAATACCACTGCAATTAGGCAGCTCGCCTGACCTCTTTAGAGTTGAAACAGTTACTAGTATCTTTTTGGCTGGAGGATCCTTTGCGTTTGACTTGGATGACACAGAAGTTGAAGAAGAAGAAGAATCATCCCATGAAATGATGATTGCAGTGGTTGGAGTGACAACACTATTCCAAGGCCTAGTTGCTGTCTGTATTAGTCCATCTGGGCCAACTCTTTATCGACCATCACTCTTGGAAAAGTCTATGATCGACAAGTTTCCTAGCATGGGTTGTAGGAAAAGCCTCATCGTATCTTATTGGGTGTCGGGCACTATTACAAATGAGAAAAGTTGTCGTATTGCTTGGAACATTGCCAAGAATGATGGCAAGGTATATTGTTGGTCTGTGCCCTGTAGAACAATGAAATGTACTCTTTCGGGACAAAATCAATCTTCACAGTACCATTCTCCAGGGTTGGAGAAACACTCGGTGATTGGGGAGATTTGTCATCTTGGGCAGTCATCATTATGGATGAATGGTGCAACGAATAGTGAACGAGAAATATCACTAGGTCCCTATCGTCCTTTAGATTTTGGATGTGTACTATACGCTGGTCAGAGATCGAGGAAGAGTCCATCTCCAGAAGGCCCGGCGTCCTTTCATGTCACCAGCTGTACTATTGGTCCTCCTCAATTCACACCTTTTCTCTATGTTTCATTTCTGGAAGTCTCATCATCAAGCGATGACAGCGGGGGTAATGAGACAAACGCAATCCTTTTAAGAGATCACATCAAGTCTACTCTCCAGCGAGTAAAGGGCCTAGGATCAAGTTCATCTGCTTTGAGGATAATCACTTTCAAAGTCGTTCAACTTTTGGATGCCGGCAAAGATGGTAGTTGGACAACAGGGAAAGCAATACTGACTGAGATCGTTTCCATCGTGAAAGAGATGTACGATCCATTAGGATTTGCCACCTTCTTTCTTTCGGTTGGGAGGCAGCTAGAGCCACATCAGTTTAACCTCATCTTCCCTCTTCCGTCGGATGATTCGCTTCCAGTACTACGCACAGCTGAAGACTTGTTCTCCCTTGCATGTTCACATGGCTCACTCGCTACAGCAGTGTCTGCTCTACCTTTATTCTCAAGTCATGAAGTATCACAACAAAGTGTAGTCAAACTGATATATCACTGTCTAATAAAGATTGAAGAGGATGTGCAGTGTTATTACTCGCGCACTATCCTCACATCAGAAGATGATGAATCATATCTCCATCAACTTTATTGGTTTGGAGTGAAATTAGAAGATGCACTTGAGATTGAGAAATCGTATGCAGACGAAGACGATGAGGATGCACTATCAGAGGTAGACAACCACTCAATTGGATCGAGTCAAAGTTCAATATCAGCAGGCTCATCTACTGATGGCTATGAAGAGTCATCAAGTGATGATGATGAAGAGACTGATCAAGCAGATTACACATTTGACACATATTCTTCTGATGACGATGATAGTCGTGAAGTTAGTTTCTTGACTCCATGTAGAAGTCGAACACCCAAGAAGAAGCCCAGAGTAGGAATAGTAAAGAATGTGGTCAAGAGGTTTTTCCCTTCAGACAATTCTCCAGTCAACAACTCAAAGGAAGAGAGTGCAATTCACGATGCAGCGTCTTCGTTCATATTAAACGGATTTGATGAATTGTCACAGGCCAAGAACTCGAAGGAGGCATCCGATGGAGAACTTCTAGCTGATACAAGTTTATCAACTCATGTGTCAGTTGGAGGCACAATATGTCTATTCCTTAACCATTTGATTACATCGGACAGGAAAGATTGCAGTGAAAGCAATGGAGTAAAGCAGGGATGGAAAGTATTGAGTGTTGTTGCGCGCCTCCTGCAAGGAGACAGAGAAACATCCGCTATTACCTCTGCGGCCTCAGCAAATGCCCAACGCATAGCTGGTATGATAACACTTCAAGACTTTCAATCTATAACTTCTTATAATGTGAATGAAGAAGAGGATAAAAACAAGGCATTTGGTAGAATTGCCAGTCACCTGGTCAACATCACCTCTGATTGTCAGAAACAAGTCAACTCACAAGCAGTTGATATTGTGTTCAATCTTATCCTTTTACTCCTTCTCAGATATGATACTTGTCAAGATGTTCAGATACACAAGGGGGCCTTGATTGCAATTGGCATCGTGTCCGGACACCTTAGTGGAAGGATAGACGAGCTTCTTGGCGACAATAGTGATACATCTATTATTTATGCCAAATATACTAAAAAACTAAATGAATGCATAAAATAAATTCAAACAAAATAGCATCTTATTAAAGTCAAGACACTACATGAACATACTCCCTATTCTCTAGTGATACAACACTTTCAATAAACATAAATCAGAATTCTCATCATCACCGACAAACCGCAACGCTCCTCAAAACTCAAACAAGTGGGGCGAGTTGCGAATCAACTTATACCTTGTGTTAAATCGCATCAAGTCAGGAGGTGGAGGAGCAAAATAGGTACGGTCGTTATCATTTTCTCCAAGTGCCCTTTCAATCCAAGCCAATACTCGTGGCGTAAGACCAGCATCCATATCCACAAACTCTCCAATGTTTAAATTATATTGAACATGAGTGCGGAAAATCTTAATCCTTGCAGCGGAGTTCTTATCCTGTCGTTTGTTCAAATCCAAGGATTCACGGAGTAAAGGTCCATGGATGAATGCCCGCTTTAATGCAGTTTCATAACCCAAACATGTGAGGGTGTTGTTACTAGTAGCTGTGTCATGAAGTGTGCCTTTACTAATGCACTGACCTCCACTCATATCCAAAAGATTCGGAGGAGCATAAATTCCATCAGCCTCAAGGATAATACGTAGTGAATCACCATCCCTCATGTTATAATAAAATGGAGTTTCCCTCCACACTAATTTACACCGTTCCTTGACGATTTTAACCTTTGGCATATCCTCGACAGTATATCCCCACCTTGGATTGGAATATAGCTGTACACCCAAGGCGTGCAACGGTTCATTAAGCTTGATCCTGAGACGTGCACTCTTCTCCACATCGGTACGGGGACATACCCAACTCACATTAAGGTGAATAGTTGAAGAGGGTATTTTGCAAACAAGGTTAAGCAACTTCATTAATCCCTTTGGTGTCATCCTCTCGTTACGGTCAAGGTCTAGATTGTTCAATACTGTATTCTCCACTAAACCATCTGCTAAAATACCAGCACATCGATCATCAATATAATTATGACGAAGGATGAGACTTTTAAGGTTGGATTCGGGATTCTTAAGCAGACTGGCAATTGCCGTGCATGCCTGCTCTCCAATTTGATTCCCCATAAGTGATAAACGTCGTAGCTCGGTATTCTTACCCAACGCCATGATAAATGTATCAAACGTGCCCTTCTCCTTGGACTCACCACCGCCCATGGAATTACCATCAAGTGATACATTCGATATACTATGTGTTCGTGCACCCAGTGCAGCCGATAATAACTCTACACCGCATTTCCCGAGGCAACCCTCAATACTTAAAGTGTGTAAACTAGGATTCGTCCGTATAAATGGTGCCAAACTTTCCATCTCATCCTTCTTAATAGTATTATCCCCAATTTCTAATTCCCTAATTGATTTATTGTGTTGCAATCCTGCACATAACTGCTTCATTGAATCACCTTTAAGGAAGGCTTTCCCGATGCAAAAGTATAATACGTGCGTATTAGATCCTAACCATTTGCCCAGCTGCTTACATGCCTTTTCGGAGATACAGCTACCTATGAACAAATGATTCATGTTTGGATCATTATCTCTAATACGAAAAATTTTCTTTTCATAACATGGCGCTAATCCTATAACTACGGGTGGACCGGTAGGTTCTTCTTCCCTAGAAGATGTGTATGAGTTTTATGTTTTATAAAGATTAAAAGAGATGACAGTGATTATGTTAGTACATATGGTTTACAAAGGCAATCAAATAAAGGCAATATAGGTCAAATGAAGCATACTTCACATCAACCACACAAATACACAAGATAAAACAATACAAAGGCGGACTTTCCTTGGCGGAGGCGGACCTCCGATAAACCCTTGTGCCGGGGGTAGACCTGCAATGGGTTGTATCTCCATTGGAGGTCTAATACTAATGAAGCGCGCTCCACCATCCATATTCATCTTTATAGTTTATCACGGTAAAATATGTTGGGTGTACCGAGTTGATGTACAGTGTGTAATATGTTTTGTAATGGTTCCAAAAGGGTAGGTAAAAAGTAGCTACCCGGATTTATTAATAAAGAGGAAGCACTACAGCAAGATATTTATTAGTTATTGCAATGTAGGTACAATCCAGTGTGAGATAAGAGCAATAATGTTGTAGGATTGCTGGTTATTGCAAAGCAGAGAAGTTGAAATCGATATCAAAGTACACCTTCGCAAGATACCTTAGCTAGGTATCTTTTTGGTATCCTACGCAAGGAGCCCCCGGACAAAATGACCCAAGTCATTTGCCAAGTGTCACGCTAGCATTGCTCCCTGTATATGTACTACTAGACTCAATGAGGGCTCTTCAAAAATAGGCCCAATCATTATATTGGCAGCTTTATCTGATCTGACACCCCGTGTGGTAGTATTGAAATAGGGGAGAGTTTCTATCAGTGTATTTCAATTCTCAAACATCGTATTATATAATATCTATTATATAATATCTATCTTTCAACAACATGAATCGACGACAGCCAAAACCAAAACAACAACTTGAGGATGTATTGCAAGATCCAAATGCAAGTTGGCAAGAAATCAGGAAAGCAATGAAATCCTCAAGTGGTGGTGCTGGATGTACCAACGCTGCTGTTATGCGTGCACTGAGCACGAGAGGTATCAACTGCAATGATAAAGATATAAAGGAGGGGAATAATAAGTTGATTGCAACAACAAAGAATAAAGACGAGCTCAAGGTTATTGCAAAGGATGGAGTAGTTGAAGAAAAAGATGATAAGGTTATACCTTTAAAGGATCGTGCAGCTATGCTGTCAGCGAGACTTGATACAGTTACTCCAATACGTCGAGGATCGACAATCTCAGAAAATAGTATATCAGAGAATAGTATATCGGAGAACAATAGATCATCAACGCCAGGAACACCGGGATCTGATAGTAACAATAATACTAACGAGAAACAGGGTGATAACGAGAAACAGGTAGACATTACCAATAGTCAGAATCGTAGACCATCGAGACGAGGTATGATGAGAAGGAGAGGATCTTCTGGCATGAGAGGATCTCGTACTGGATCATTTCGTCTATCTAGACAATCTTCATCTAAGCGGAGTTTGGTTCGCCAATCATCACTAAAGAGAAGTGATTCATCCAAGAAGAGTGATTCTGGTGGAGGTGAGTGGTCTCCTGCTCAGATGAGTATAAAGTCGTCGATTAATATGATGGATTTTGGTTTTGATCAACAGGCATTAATGGAGAATATGGATACACTTAGCGAAACTCATTCTCTAGGTGAAGATGAAATGGGGAAACAGTTACGAAGAAGTGTACTGAGTCAAGAATCGGATTCATCATTCAGTGGAAGTGGTTATTTGGGTTGGGCTAATGGAAGTGATTCGGATGTGTCTGGTGGATTATTCTCTTCAGGCGTATTGCACAGCTCATTGAGTCATCTCGTTGATAGCTCTGGTTTCTTAGATTGGGATCCATCAAAGCTGAATTCTCCAACGGAGTCCATAAGCAAGGATGAGATTAAGCAAAGATGCGAGCCAATATCTGCTCCTCCCCTTATACCAGACAAAGAAGAGAGTGGATCTCTGTCAACTAAGAAGGAGGCAAGAGTAATGGGGAGACTAGCGTCAGATCTTTCTCGTCATATTGGATTCGCAATGTCGGGAGAAGATTGTTTAACCACAATGTTGGAAGATAGTACGAGATCTTCTACTGATGCAGAAAAAGAAGAGGATAGGGAATGGAATATTGAAGATTATGAGAACCCACAGGATAATGCAGTCAAGTCGAAGCCGCTCCGAGGCACTCTCTTTGGAGGACGATTGAAGCGGTTAAGTTCTGTCTCATCCAATATCAACGGGGGAAAGAAAGATGAGGAGATACAAATGAATGATATCAAGGATGCGCTATTCAAGCAAGTTGCTCGAGATCAACCTAATACAAATTACAAACCATCTAAACCTCCGCGGCGTCGTCGCAGTACTATTGATAATATAACTGGAGCCCTGCCATCGTTCCTTGTTGGGGGAGAAACCAAAGCGGCTGATAATTCCACTACTGAACAAAAACCATGCACTCAGCTGGGTGAAACAACAGACACTCGCGGTGCTATATGGATCAAAGGCGGACAAGATATCCGAAAGTTGTACGAAGAACAAAAAGAAGTAAAAGAGGAGAATGAAGAGCCAAAGAAGGGTGTAGGAAGATTTCTCAGAAGGATCACAATTGAAGATGACGACGATGAGGGCAAAAAGAAGCGAGGTTTCTTACGCCGTGCAACTTTTTCTGACTAATGCAGCAACTAATGTGCACATCACTAAATTTATATATCTGCTATTGTATCGTATCTCAACTATTTACTCTTGAATTGCACGATAGCCTTTGCTTCATCTCCCCTACACCGTTTCAATACATCGACGTATGCCAGAGCATCACGCCTTGATTTGAACCTTAATCCTAACTTGGGGGTAAACCAAGCAAGGTCACGCTTCTTATCGTTGCTGGGTCGACTGATACGCCTGATTGTCCAATTCTTTGGAAATCCCTCAGCAGGCTCTGCGGGGAATGTTTTGTCTCGATCAGTAGTTGTAGCGTGATCAAGTGTTGATTGGACTGTCTTTTTTGGGCTTTCTTTCTGCGGGGATTTCTTCTTAGCTGCCGTCACTTTCTTTACCGGGCTTGACTTTTGTGGGGATTTCTTCTTAATGGATTGTGCTGCCTTCTTTCCACCATTCTTCTTCTTGCCTGCTTTAGATAGTAGGTTACCGTGCTTGTAACAACATCCATAACTATTAGTTTGTGCTTGTTTAGTGCAGCTATATGTGATGTATAAGTTGATGTGAGGTATATGTATATTATAAAATGCACCAGAGGTATATAAAATACATAAGATAACAACTTACCCTACAACCATACATAATGGTCTATGCTGAGATGAAATTTTTAGAAACTTTGCAGTTGTACTGAATGTGATCTTATCATCCCCTTTTAGATCAAGTGTTGCCAATATAGCTTGATTTCTTTCGCGGTATACCTGAAAAGTATTTTCACCTTTGCTTACTGTCTTTTGTGTAACTACTCTCTCCTTTTGGATAGTTGGTGGTCTGCCTCTGTTAACAACAGAATAGAAAGAAAGTTTGAGCATGAGATTGTTAGAAACATTAATGCATAACAACTTAATCCTTTATACCATAAGATGTGTTCAAAAAGTATACATTACAAATCTTACCTTTTCTTCAATCCACTTCCCTTAGGCGGCGGAGCTATAGCTTCCACACCAGATCGTCGTTGTCTCTTGGTAGGTGGAGGGATAGTAATACCACTACCTAATGAACTACCCATTGTACGCTTCCTCCCTCCATTTCCATTTTGGTGGCTAGTAGTTAAACTTTCATGGTTTACTCCGCCAGTACCAACAAAGCCAGATTTAGTAGCTAAACCTAGTTGCTTGATCCGACCAGCTGCCCATTCTCTTGCTCTACTAAGAGCTTTAGATTCTGTATTGCGTCTGCTCATATTAATTCTCTTGCAATATTAACAACAACACACAACAACAACAAACAAACTTTTTTACCACTTCACTTGCTTTTCAAAATGACCGGTTAATCGCCAAACTATCTCCCCCCAGCCTCCTACAAATTATGCTCTCATAGTACGCACGACGATGATGCTTACTAAAGCACTTGTTATTGCCGCCGCCACAATACTATATAATATCCCTACAGTTCAGGCTTACACTCCTAATTCATCTATCAATACTAGAAACAGTATAAAAATGTCGGACACACACAACAACAACAACATCAAAGGAGGAAGTATAATATGTGCAGGTTTAAGCTGTCTTGATTTGCAATTGGTTGGATGCACACAATCGGGTAGTGATGAAGCAATTGAACGATATGACGAGGCAGTTCACTGTGCTGGAGGATCGGCTTCTATGACTGGTACTACACTTGCCTTACTGCTAAGACAATCAGATGATGACAATACTGATAATAATGAACAACGAGAGAAAGTACACATATTGACAAAGGTTGGTCCTGATTTTGCAGGCAATACATTATTGGAGTTTTATAGAAGATCAGGCGCATCTACAAATCTGGTACTCACAGATGATACCGCACGTACTTCAATGGCCGTGCTGCCAATATACAACAATGGCAAACGCGGTTGTTTTGTTAATCTGGCATGTAATGACGGATTTACATCAGATGAACTATTGAATCAATTAGATATTGCAGTAGACGACAATAAAACAACATCAAACCGCCCAACACGAGCATTTCTATTTGGATATCCACATTTAATGCCCAAGATGCAAGGTGATTCTTTGAGAGATATGCTGACAAGTGCACGTCAAAAGTTATCTCTCGAGGAAAGTAATATTGTTTTGGTTGGCGTAGATCTCAATGGAGTTGATGGATCAGATTCCACTGCTGCCAGGGAAGCACTTATGCCATCATTGTGTGAGATTGATGTATTGCATTTGAATGAAGATGAAGTAATGGTACTATCACAACAGGATAAACAACAAGCAAACGTTGAGAAGAAGGATACCACCAATGATATCGTAAGCTTCGAAATGTTAACTCAAATATCATCATTTCATGAACATGGATGTGCAGTGGTACTACTTTCACTGGGTTCTAAAGGAGCTTTTGTTAGTGTCACACCCGATATCAAACGATTGCAACGATTATCAACTACCAATAATGAGCAACAACAAATAGCTATCAGTCAATGGATACCAGGAACACAAGTACGTATCCCAGCATTTCAAATAGACGGCGAGGTGAATGCCAATGGTGCTGGAGATGCTCTCTTTTCTGGATTTTGCCTAGCTGCTAGCTCGTGGGGATCTACAATGGAGCAACTGGTATATAAAGAAAGTAGTAGTATGAGTAGTAGTGAAGAAGGTCAATGGAAGGTATCTCCTCAAGTGGCAGGTACATTTGCCTCACTGGTAGCATGGCAACGATGTAATGCAAAGACAAGAGACGGTAATGGTATGAAGAGTGCTACTCAGTTGATGCAATTGATTCACGAGGGTAAGCTTCCATGTATACTCTAAAGATTGGTTGAAGAATATTTGAGTTGATGCGTTTGTTACACTGACACTGCTTGATTGCTTAAGGGTGTATGATGTAGGTAAATTTGCTACTGCGATGGAGGTTAGACATAAAAACAGCAGTAGATCCATCATACTTACACCTCAACTATAGTAGGAGCTGTCCTCATATCAATTATAGTCTTTCAAAAGATACCCTTTATGCATAGAGATAGATGGACATTAAGGGAGCTACACAAGACAATGATACAAGTTCTTCAACCAATAAATTACAATTTGCCTTTCTATCAGTTTAGAGCTGTGTATATTCTGCTACCACATCGGCAAAAGGCATTGAAAGTCATCTCCTTCTCTTCTTGCCCAGTCACGAAGTTGGTCACGTGTTAGCCATCCTCGAAATTTGCTTGCTTGCTTTTTTGTGTTGCTTTCTTACTTGCTCTCATAAATTCGAACAAAGTTTGATCAACAAAGGTGAGTGTATTGATTGTGAAGCCTTGGTTCTTTGTGTACGGAGGAAGGGATAGAGAGGGGACAGAATACAGGGCCGCAGGGCGATAAGGTTGTGTGCATATGATATGTTCGTCGACCGTCGTTGGATCAAGAGATGCAATCATGGAAAGACGGTGCATGTGAACCCTCAACTTTGTTGTCCGTTGGTATGCTACTTCAGTCTATATAGATGGATGTTGGTATATCCTATACTACGGATGAAGTAGAGATATATCGTATAATATGTTAATTGTTGCAATTCATTAATCCTCGTCGGTGCACCTATCTCTAACCACATCACCATAAATATTTTGTCGTTACACCATCAAAATCATAAACCAACAGCTCCCAACAACAACCAACTACCATCATGTCATACAAAGCAGGAATCTTCGAAGCCATCTCGGCACTTAAGGACCGTACCGGATCCTCCTCCATTGCTATCAAGAAGCACATGCAGGCCAACCTTCCCAAGGATAAGAAGTGGATGAACGGCATGTACTTGAAGGCCTTGAACAAGGCTGTTGCCGATGGTGAACTTACCAAGAACAAGGGATCCTTCAAGCTTAGCGCCGCCACCAAGACCGCCGCCACAAAGAAGAGTAAGCCTGCTGCTACCAAGAAGAAGGCTGCTCCTAAGAAGAAGGCCGCACCCAAGAAGAAGAAGACCGCTCCTAAGAAGAAGGCTGCACCCAAGAAAAAGGCTGTGAGTTTTTATGTGTCATGTGAACTGTTTATATTTTATCATCCAATTATCTAACACCTACTTTCTGTATACATAGGCACCCAAGAAGAAGGCCGCAACCAAGAAGAAGCCTGCTACTAAGAAGAAGGCAGCTCCTAAGAAGAAAGCCACCAAGAAGAAGACCACCAAGAAGTCCAAGAAATAAGCACTGAAACTAAGTAGTGTATTGTTATTGTAATTATCATTTGAATCTGTTATTATGTTCTGCTCGATTGTATATCATACCTTATGATAGAGTATGACAATGATAGCTGTTTAGATTTAGATGATTGATTCTTTAACAAACAAAAACAAAACAGGATTTTATAAAATCCGCCCTGAACAACAAAGGACATGAACATACCTCTCATCACTTGATCAGTTGCATTTATACTCTATGTTTGATACTAATTTGTTCAACTAGTAAAATGATACGAATGGAAAGTGAGGAGGGTAGGCTGATGTTAAGTATTCTAAGGTAATTTCACCTTATCCTCATGTATGATATGATTTGACGCATGACATGACATACATCTAAGATGATACATACAAGTACTTTTAATATTCTAACTAATCATCTAAGTTTACCCTCATATTTTGTCGGTGCACCCTCTGAACATTGATTCAATTCTCAATGGTACCTAATACATAAGTAGCCCCATACACTATATCCTCCTGCCTGCAATCCGATCAAGAGACGCCCAGCACCGCTGAGACTACCTTAATATACGTGTGAGTGTGAAGATAGAGCTGTAAAATAATAATAAAAGATGGTACATGTGAAAAATAAATGTTTGTTTGGTCTTTGATGATAGGGCGGATTTTATAAAATCCTGTTTGTATGTTGTGTGGCTAAATGGTACAAGCCACACTACTATTGTCGGTAAACAATATCATTGCAATACCTAATGTAATAATACTTAGGCGGAGGAGAACTTGGTAACGGCCTTGGTACCCTCAGATACGGCGTGCTTGGCAAGTTCACCAGGAAGCATAAGACGAACGGCAGTCTGGATCTCACGGGATGAGAGAGTAGCCTTCTTGTTGTAGGTGGCAAGCTTGCCAGCCTCTCCAGCGATACGTCCGAAGATATCGTTAATGAAGGAGTTCATGATGGACATACCCTTCTTGCTGATACCAGTATCGGGGTGGACCTGCTTAAGGACCTTGTAGATGTAGGTGGAGTAAGATTCGACGCGCTTCTTGCTACGCTTCTTCTTGCCGTCGGCGGGGGCCTTCTTGGCAGCCTTGGAAGGAGCCTTCTTGGATGGTGTTTTAGCCATGATGGGATAAGTTGTTGTTGAGAGTTGTTGATGAAGATCGATGAATCGATTTATGTGCTTTGCTTTTGTTGTGTGTTTGTGTGAGGATACCTCGCGCCAGTTTCTGACGGCCTACTTTCGATCTAAATTTTGGGCGCGCAGGTCGCTATCTGAAGGATTTGCTTGTATTGTTAAGGATTTGTACGTAGAAATACGCTACCACAGTATATTTTATGTTGACAGCCTCTTTTCACCTACACAATTTGCACATCAAAACAAAGTGCTCATAAATCGATTCATCGATTCAATCAACCACTTTCAACTACTAAATCTACTAATCACCATGTCTGGAAAAGGAAAAGGAGGCCGCGGCGAGAAGAAGAGTACTACCTCTTCTGCCAAGGCTGGACTTCAGTTCCCCGTCGGTCGTATCGGTCG
>Ga0214481_100150_pt1 | contig 34274 bp, 22 predicted proteins | sample M1_20Mar14CPVII9_4_FD_165057 | JGI IMG/M metagenome (GOLD analysis project Ga0214481, IMG submission 165057) | Marine eukaryotic communities from Monterey Bay, California, United States - M1_20Mar14CPVII9sort6BwellG10 | ecosystem: Environmental > Aquatic > Marine > Unclassified | place: USA...
GAGGGTAGCCGTGACCTTTCCAATTTTTTGAAGCGAAAAAATACTTGAGCGACCATGGTTTGTCAGCGTAGTATCAATCGTCGCTCTTGTGATATCTGCAATTTTCCAGGAAGTTTGTTGAGCTTCTGTGGAAAGGTGATCGAGGCCGCAGATCAGAGGGGATTTTGCTTGCTTAAGTAATTGGCCGGCGGCTTGAACGGCTTGGTCAAGTGTCGCAGCCTCGCCATTGACAAAATGAGTCTGTGTTGGCGAGCAGGGCTGAGCGAAATACTGGCTTCCCAGTGCGCAAGTGTTTTTAGGACGCCATTGGTCTGCGCGAGAATCGATCTCAATGTCGTCACAAAGAAGCGTGCATCCGGCGCAAATTAATTTTTCTGGTTTTTGCATGGTCAAAAATGTTCTGCGTTTAAAGTCCAATGCCAGTCAGCGGTTTTTCCGGCATCGAGAGCTTTTGGGATTCGATGGAAGCGACGGGGTAAGAGCAGTAATCAACGGCGAAATAAGCGCTGGGTCGGTGGTTACCGCTTAGACCGCAGCCTCCAAATGGCAGTTTGCCACTGGCACCGGTCGTCTGGCGATTCCAGTTAACAATTCCAGCGCGAATTTGATGGATGAACTGCCGGTAATTTTGCTCGTTATCGCTGAGAAGACCGGCGGAAAGGCCATAGTCGGTGCGGTTGGCTTCCTCAATAGCTTCATCGAAATTCTTGACCCATCGTAGATTTAATAGCGGCCCGAAGAGTTCTTCGTCACCGAGGTTGTCCACCTGAGTCACGTCGAGCAATCCGGGAGAAATCAAAGCTCCGCAATTTCTTTGACTTTGCATTTCGATAATCGGCTGTGCTCCACGGCTGATCAATTCAGCTTGAGCTGAGAGCAGACGTTTGCCTGCTGCTGAGGAAATGAGAGAACCCATGAAGGGTTGAGGTTCATCGTCATAAAAGCCAAAGGTGACTCGTCCGATCATGTCTTCGAGCGTGCTTAGGAATTTATGTCCCTCGGCATCATCAATCAGAATTAGTCGGCGAGCACAGGTGCATCGTTGTCCAGCGGTCATGTAGGCCGAGAGAACGGTCAGGTAGGCGGCGGCAGTAAAGTCGTTAATGTCATGCACAATCAGTGGGTTGTTGCCCCCCATTTCGAGTGCGAGAATTTTTTGAGGAAAAGGAGCGAGTGTTTTGTGAAGGGCTTTGCCGGCAGCACTGGAACCGGTGAAAAATAGGCCGTCCAACTCTTTGTGTGAGGCGATCGCTTCTCCTACATCGCGTCCACCCTGGACAAGATTGAGTACGCCAGGTGGCAGGCCGGACTCGAGCCATTTCATGACCATCCATTGCCCGACCGCCGGTGTCATTTCACTTGGTTTAAAAACACAGACATTGCCAGTGATGAGGGCTGGGACGATGTGGCCGTTGGCTAAGTGAGCTGGGAAATTAAATGGCCCAAGCACACCACAGACCCCATGCGGTTTGTAGCGAGTAACGGCGAGCGCCCCGGCAATTTCGAATTGAGTCGTATCTCGGCGATTTCGAAATGCATCGATGGAAAGATCAATTTTTGCTGCTACTGCCCCGGCCTCGGTTTTTGATTCCCAGATGGGTTTTCCTGTTTCTCTCGCAATCAACAGAGCAAGTTCTTCGGAAGATGCTTTGACATTGTCTCGATAGGCTTCGGCAATTTCAATTCGAGATTCAACACTCAAATCCCACCACGGGCCAAATGCAGTTCTCGCCGCCGCGAATGCAGCGTCTACTTGAGATGGTGTGGCTGTTTGACCTGACCAGATTACAGAGTCATCAACAGGGCAGGTCGATTCGAGAGTCTCCCCTGCTCCGTCGATCCATTCTCCGCCAATTTGCAGTTGTGATTCTAACATTAGGTCTTTTCGGGTGAATTGTGAATCAGATAAATTGCAGTTTATTAACCCAACTTAAGTCACTTTGGATCGGGCTTTAAATTGATACAACGGACACGGTCGCCAATTTTTAGATTGAGTCGCAGTGCCGTTACCTGATCAATCGTAACACCATCCTGATTCCAAGCGGTGGTTCCGAGGCAGGTTCGGAAATCGAGTTTGGCATTGGAGATCAATTGTTGCGATGCATTCGGGAAAGAATCTTCGATGCAGGTGACGACACCGCTGGATGATTCTTTGACCGCGCGGATTTGATCGACTTCACAATGCATGGTTGGACCCCCGTCAAAAATATCGACTAATTGTCGGAATTCAAATCCTTCCGTTTCCAGAACTTTTAACGCAGGCAAAGTATTTTCGTGGACTTGGCCAATGACCTTTTGGGCATCTTCCGGCAGGAGGGGAATATAAATTGGGTGCTTGGGCATTAAGTCCGCGATGAATTTTTTCGATTGGCTCGTAAGCGTTTCTGCTTTTGGGAAGTCGATCTGAAAAAAGTGCGATCCAATGGCACCCCAAAGCGGTGACTTACCATCCTTGCCAACAATTCCACGCATTTCGGCAACCATCTCCTTTTCAAAACGATCTCTGAACTCGGCGATAAACAGAAATCTGGAAAGACTAAGCAGTCTTCCATGTCCACTGCCCCAGTAATCTGGCGACAAGAATAGACTGCCTATTTCGCTGGGGCCATTATGTTCTTCGCGAAGATGGAGCACGTTGATGGTTTTAAAAACGCCCAGTTCTTCCGAATTGTGATGGGATTCCTTGATTTCGTAAGAGTACATCGGCTCGAAACCGCCAATTTTTGAATAGATCGAGCAGGTACCGACAATTTTACCGTGAGCCAAATCTTCCATTACAAAAACATAGGGCTGACCACTTGGCTTTCCCAATTTCTGCTGGAAGGCAAAGATAGATTTTTCAATTCGGGATTCCAGTTCGTCTTTCGAAATCTTCAGCGTGGTTAACCCGTATTCGGATTTCTGAATCAACTCGAACAACGGGTCAAGATCCGATTCGTGAACTCTTCGTACGATCAACATGTTTTTGCCGTTGGCAGAGTGATTTTAGGATTTGAAAGAGTGCTGGAAAAAGTCTCGGTTGCCTGCAAACGTTACTTTGGCGGAGGTCTAAAATTATCCTGCCATCTCTGCGACAACGCTTTCGATTATTTGACAGGCGAGATCGATGTGTGACTCATCAATGCACCCTAGTGGCAAGAGAAAGCGAACCCGACTGGGGTTCCCGCCAGCCATGAATGACATGAGTCCGGCGTGATAGAGTCGTTTTACCAATTCACTGGCAATCTCTGGAGTTCCATCGAACGGTGTAAACGCAACCATTCCTCCTACACCATGCGGGCCACTAATTGAGCCAGGGTGTTTTTCACCAATCGCTTGCAGCCCTTGCGAGAAATACTGATTGAAGCGTACGTTCTTACCGTCCGGCCCAAAATTGCCATTCTCGATCAACCCTGAAACAATGGCGTGTGCGGCCATAATGGCCCAAGTGCTGCCGGTAAAAGTCTGGCTGATGAGCCCTGGCTTAGGAGCGTATTCATCGGTGAATAGGGTCGCGCAGACCTGTGAGATTTTCCCAATTGTGACCAAGTCAACATCTTGATCGAGTCCAAAATGCTGGAAAGCATACGGCCTTGTTGTCCGGCAAAATGTTTGAACCTCGTCGGCAATTACCGCAATGTTGTTTTCATGGGCGACTTCGATCAAGGCCTTGAAGAATTCGGTGTTACCTTCGTAGTAACCACCCTCACCCTGTACCAACTCCATCCAAAGTGCCGCGTGTTTTCCTGGAAAACGATCGATATGGTATTTCATCCGGCGAACGGCGTAGGCGATACTTTTTTCCGGGTTGTTTTCATCAAAAAATGGGACGTAGTCGACCGCAATTGTATCGGGTAAACCAACCCGGTATTTGGCTTTGTCGGTCACCTGTGCGAGTCCGAGTGTGCGTCCGGCAAAGCAGTGGGTGAAGGCAATGACTCGATTGGCTGGATAATTTTTTTGAAAGGCCATCTTCAGTGAGTTTTCATTAGCCATTGCACCACTAGTTGTGAGGAAGCAGTGTTTTAATCCCGCCCCAGATTCGCATGCAACATCCGTCAGTAGTTTTACAATGTCGCAACTGCTCGTGTTTTGCTGCAGGTTGCCCTGCATGACTGTGTCGCTCATCGCGGCGTCAATTCCAGCATTGATCAAGCGGGGATGACTGTGGCCATAGCCATGAACGCCAATGCCGGTAATTAAATCGAGTTTTACACTTCCGTCAGCTAGTTCAACGAACGGACCGTTTCCAATCCCACTTCCCAAATAAGGGAAGAAAGTTTTTCCGCCTCGAATCGCTCCAAATTGCTCCAGTTGGTGTTCGTAGTTGGCTGCGAGTTCAGGCCGAGGAGGACGCACCGAAACCAGAGTTTCTTGATGCTCGGCGACGGCGGCGAGTATGAGCTTTTTCGCCTCGGCTAAGCGAGGATCGTTGTTGAGCTTGTCGGCTGCGAGCAAAGGTTCGGAGGTCATCTTCAGACTCATTGGATAGCGAAGGAATAAACTTTAAGGAACGCGGTTAGCGCTGAGACTATCTTAGGTGCAAACAGTGGTTTCAAAAAGACAGAAGTTGTCACATCTTGCTTTCTCAAGACTTTGTGCAGCGAGCGTCGCTGGCATATTTCTCAAAATAGCATCGACTTTTTTGGGTGCAAATGGCGGTGAGCACGGCTGGGCTTCGCCGATTTGGATTAGCTGACCATTTTGGCTGTTTTTGCGGGGGGATTGGGCAAGTTTCAGATTTGATTGCAACGGTGAAAGCAGGACTAAATCTCGTTTGCAAAGCTCAGCAAGATTAGCGTTACTAATTTTGCGCTGGGAACGAGGCTTTCGGGGATGAGATATTCGTCCATGCTGTGGATGTCACCCCCTCGTGGGCCGAGCGTGTCGATGTTGGGAAGGCCCGCTGCTGCGAATTTGTTGCCGTCGCATGCGCCGCCGGTGCCTCGCCAGTTTATCTGTTTGCCAAGCATTTCTGCGCATTTTTCGATTCGAAGTTGAAGCTCTGCCGTACCCTGCGACATTGGCTTAGGTGGCGAGCTGAATTGGCCATGCATTTCGATAGAGATCCCGTCTGATTGATTGGCTGTTCTGACGAGCTCTGCGAATTGCTGTTCCACTTGATTTTGTTGTTCGACCGTTTTAACACGGACATTGACACGCCCAATTGCCAAATCAGGAACAACGTTCAGCGCGCCACCTCCTTGAAAGTTACCAATGTTGTAGGTGATTTTCGGCGTAGAGTTAAGTTGATCAATCGCCTCCATTAATTTGGCCATAGCTACGATGGCGTTTCGACCCTTTTCAAATTCACGACCAGAATGAGCAGATCGTCCTTTGGCCACAAACGTGAAATTGCCTGAGCCCTTTCGCCAGGAAACCAGAGTGCCGTCGGGTAATGCTGGTTCGAATAGTAAGCCTGCGGAGCACCGTTGAGCAATTTCGTTAATTAGATGTACGCTTCCTGGAGAGCCAATTTCTTCGTCTGGATTGATGAGGACTTCCCACCCAATGTGCTTGGCTAATGGAGTCTTCTCAAAAGCTAACAATGCGTAAAGCATTACGATGAGACCACCTTTTGCGTCAGCAACGCCAGGGCCATTGAGATTACCATTTTCCAGCCACTGGCATTTTTGAAATGAATGGTCTTTGGCATAAACAGTATCCATGTGGATGCAAAGCAGAATCTTTTTCTTAGCTGACGATCGCTTGGAGATATGAATGCTATTGCCAAGCATTCGTTGCTCAGGTTTTCCTGCTGAATTGATTGAGTGCTGAGGATGCGATTCAAGAATCGAAATGTCTCCATCGAGTTTGCCAAATTCGGTGGTCAAACAATCCGCAACTGTCTTCAATCCATCTAGATTGAAAGTTCCAGAATTGATGTTTGCTAAATTCTCCACGAGTTGAAGCATGGCGTCGCTTTGTTTGTCGAGCCAATCAAGTTCTTGGAGCCAATCTGATTCATTGAGGAGAGAATTCATTCTTTAGTTTCTACGTGGTTTCGCGTTGTGCGTTTAATTTTCCATATCGGTTGTGAGGTAAATTCACTCGTCACGATCATGGCTTGGGAATCTGGCGTGAAGCAAATTGCTTCTCCCTGACGCTGTAAGGGAAGCACAACGGCTTGGGGATTGGTTTCGTTGATGATCTCTGACCAGGGTTGGTTATCCAACCGCGTGTACATGTGAGCATTCAGATAATTTCGAATGATGAGCGATTTGCCATCATGAGAGAAATCCATGCCTGTAACATTTCGAGGTGGAAAATCGGCAATTCGTTTCGCAATCCTATTTTTTTTCTCAGACTTCATTGAGAAGTCCAAAGCGTAGACACCGGGTGTTTTTTTTCGAGATGCACCGAAAGAGACTTTTTCAACAAGCCATATTTTTTGATTTTCAGTATCAATTCCAATGGCTTCGCAATTTCTCGAACCATCTTCGTACTTGAATTGAATCTTTTTTGGCTTGACCGTTTGCTTGACGGGCTTCTTGCTTGCCGTTCGAAGTTGTTCACCTAAGTCAGGTTCAGGGAAGAAATAGAGTTGATAGGATTTTCGGCGCTGGGAATTGTCTCCAACATCGGCAATCATTAGGTATGGTTCGCCATCGAATTCAAAGTCCGCGAGTGCTTCCCAATCAATGTTGTCGGTGTCTTTTAGTTTGATTTCCGCCAAAAGTGATCCATCAGTCTGGAGTAGAAATGCGCGATTCGAATTCCCCGAATCGTTGATGGTCCAGATCGCATCAGGGATTTGTCGAGAATATGCGAGGCCGCTACTCTCGGCGACATCCTTGTTACGGTTGGTACCCAAGGCGGCAAAATTTGCTTTGCTGGAGTTCGAAGAAGAATCCTGCCACGGGAATGAGACCAGTGCGTAAATGCAAATAGCAGTCAGTAAAATGCACGTGCGAAGAATCATGGGTAGAATTCGAATGGTTGAACGGCAAGTGATTTAGGCATTATGTAGCAGGCGGCAGAAACGGCAAGCATGCGTTAATATTTCATTCACGGTTGTGAGATTATTTATACCTGACGCAATTATTTGTTGGTGTATCGGTTCCCCAAATTGTATTGGTTGTCTAAGGAGAGAGTGTGTTGAAAAGTAGGTCACTGATTGAAGATGCGAGAGAAATATGGAATGCCGGGGTTCAAGCGGTAGATGCTGCTCGATTAGTGCGGGATTTTGTTGATATTAACGAACATTCCGTCCAGTTGGGGGGCCAGACTATTGAATTGGCAACCTGTCGTAGGCTTATTGTAGTTGGATTTGGTAAGGCGAGCGGGGCCATGGCGGTCGGGCTTGAGCAGAGACTTGGTGCTGAGACACTTCGGAAATTAAATGCTGTCGGTCGGATCAACGTTCCCGATGACCGCGTATTGGATTCCAATTTTTTTACGATAGCGGGATGTCGTCCCGGAGCGGTAAATTTGCCGACTGATCGTGTGCTCGATGCAACCGATGAGATTTTGGAATTGGTGCGAACCGCTGGTCCTGATGATGTCGTGGTCTGTCTTATCTCCGGCGGTGGTTCAGCGCTTCTTGAAAAACCCGTTGACTCTATTGGGCTCTCTGAGCTGCGAGCAACTACAGAGTTTTTGAGTGCAGCCGGTGCATCGATTTATCAATTGAACGCAGTTCGTCGAGAATTGAGCCAAGTGAAAGGTGGCGGACTAGCTCGGCAGTGCAACGCCCAAATGGTGTCACTTGTCATTTCAGATGTGATCGGTGATGACTTGTCAGTGATTGCGTCCGGGCCTACCTGTTTGTCGGTTGATGATTCTTCGGCAAGGGAGGTTTTGCTTCAGTTTGATCCGCTTCGTGACGCGTTGCCCCAAACGGTTTGGAACGTTGTGGATTGCAGTGCGCCGCAAGTGATGAAGGGTGGTTGCGGTGCAACGGTTTCTAATTTTGTTATTGGAAATATCGTAACCGCAATGTTGGCTTCAAGAACGCGAGCAATCGAATTGGGGTATCAAGTCGAACTTGCCACTCCGTTGGGAGACGAAGGGGAAGCAGGCACGGTTGGTAGAAGTGTCGCAATCGAAATCGCGCAGGCAAGTTTGGGTAGTGATAGAAAATGTCTGATATCTGGTGGTGAAACCACAGTTTCGCTTTCAAAGAATCCCGGTAGAGGTGGACGCAATCAGCACCTTGTGCTCTCGGCAATTAACTCGCTGCTAAGTTTTCAGTTGGATTCGTCAAGTGATTATTGTCTGTTATCCGGCGGCACCGATGGTGAAGATGGCAATGTTCCAGTGGCAGGCGGTTGGGTCGATGCAGACTGGATCAATCAGCACGATGAAGTTCAAAACCAAGAATTAGTGAGCCATGCAGAGCATGCCTTGAAGGCCTGTCGCAGTTTTGATTTTCTTGATGGGCAGTCACTTATTTTCGAAGCAGCCGCAACAAATACTAACGTTTGTGATTTAAGAATATTACTCAGTCGATAAGGAATGAGTATTACACCATCGGTTTGGGATGAACCTTGAATGCTACAGATAATCTTTGGTTTACCAGGGGACTGAGTTGGTTCATTTCGTTCAAAAATTCAATAATCTGGTAGTTCTGGTGGCTTAGGGGGTGAGTTTTAAAATGAATATTTGCGGAAATTTCCTTTATCGGGATTTAAGGTAGCGAATTCTCCCGCTGGGTTGTTTTGGGAAATGGCGTGATCTTTACCATTATCGGATGCGTTGTTAACCTATTGCCGCGCAAAGCGTGAAATGTTGTTTATCTGCGACCCATTGAAACAAGTGAACTGGGGCTGCCGCAGCATTTTGAAAACGTTTTCGCGTGACTCTGTGAAGCTTCAAGCGGCAATAACTGCGTGGATTTTTCGGACTGACCTTTGGTCATAGAGCTTCACAATTTAAACAGATCGAATTAACACCTTCCAAGATATTCAAGCAAAGAATAAGGCTGAAGAAACATGGCAAAGAAATACGTTTATTTTTACGGTGGCGGCAAGCAGATGACCGATGGCGATCGTTCAATGCGAGAACTACTCGGTGGTAAGGGTGCTAACCTCGCAGAAATGTCCAACGCGGGCGTTCCTGTGCCTCCCGGTTTTACTGTTTCAACAGAAGCTTGTGGTATTTACGAAAAGCGAGGTGCTTACCCGAAGGAGATGATGCAGCAGGTCAAGAAAGAATTGGCCAAGCTTGAGAAACTCGAGGGTAAAAAACTTGGAGCGGCTAAGGATCCACTTTTGGTTTCCGTCCGTTCAGGTGCTGCTCAATCTATGCCGGGTATGATGGATACGGTTTTGAACTTGGGTATGAATGATAAGTCGGTTAAGGGCTTCATCGACGTGACCGGCAACGCGCGGGCAGGTTGGGATTGCTATCGTCGATTCATCGACATGTTCGGCGATGTTGTAATGGGACCATCGTCTACGCTTGAGCATCATCATTTCGAGGAAGCTCTCACTTCGATCAAGAAAAAATACAAAGCCAAGCAGGATACAGACCTGACGGCGGAGCAACTGGAAGAGCTTGTTGGTGACTACAAGAAGATCTACAAAAAGCATGTCAAAGAAGATTTCCCACAAGATCCTATGAAGCAGCTTGAGTATTCAATCAATGCTGTTTTTGATTCGTGGCAAACTGAGCGAGCGGTGAAGTACCGGATCCTGAATAAAATCACGGGTTTGATCGGCACCGCGGTCAATGTTCAGACAATGGTCTTTGGCAACATGGGTGATGATTGTGCAACTGGTGTTGCCTTTACCCGTGACGGTTCAACTGGCGAAGCCAAGCCAATGGGCGAGTATTTGGTTAATGCTCAGGGTGAAGATGTTGTTGCTGGTATTCGAACTCCGCAAAACTTGGATGATTTGGCGAATGAGTCGGATAAGGGGTTGGTTAAGGCCGGAGCTCAACTTCTCAAAACCATGAAAATGCTTGAAAAGCATTACAAGTATCCTCAGGACGTTGAATTCACAATTCAGCAGGGCAAACTTTACATGTTGCAGACTCGTAATGCCAAGCGAGTTGGAATCGCAGGTGTGCGTTGGGCAGTCGAAATGGCAACCGGAAAGGACGTTGTTACCGGCGAGAAGCAACCTAAGTTGCTAAATCCGAAAACGGCTTTATTGACTGTCACAGGAAGCGATTTGGAGCAGCTTCTGTTTCCAATCTTCGACGCCAAGGAAGAAGCAAAAAAGACTCCCTTCGTAACCGGTTTGCCTGCCGGCCCGGGTGCGGCTTATGGTGAGATTGTTTTTGATTCTCGCAAAGCCGAAGAGATTAAAAAGAAGCATCCTGAAAAGAATCTGATTCTCGTTCGACATGAGACTTCCCCGGAAGATGTCGGTGGAATGGGCGCTGCTGCAGGAATTCTCACAAGTACCGGCGGAATGACATCGCACGCCGCGGTTGTCGCTCGCGGTTGGGGCAAGTGCTGCATTTGTGGAGCTGGTGACCTTAAGATTGACTACAAAAAAGGTACGGTCTCAGTTGGAGGGAAGACGTTCAAAGCTGGTGACAAGATCTCTCTCAACGGTTCCACCGGTAAGGTCTACGAAGGTGAAATCGCAAACGAATCTTCACCGGTCGTAGCGGGATTGGTCGAGGGAAATAAGAAGGCTCAAAAGCACTGGATTTTCCAGATGTATCAGACTGTTTCTGAATGGTCTGACAAGTATCGCAAGATTAATGTCCGAACCAATGCAGATTCTCCAGCTGATTCGGCAGCAGCCATTGCCTTTGGTGCTGAAGGAATCGGTCTGTGCCGAACGGAGCACATGTTCTTTGAAGGAGATCGAATTACGGACGTCCGTCGATTTATCCTCGCGGAAACTGATAAAGATCGAAATGCTGCGATCAAGAAACTGCTCCCGCATCAGCGGAAAGACTTCGAGGGAATTTTCAAGGCGATGAACGGTAAGCCAGTAACTGTTCGATTGCTTGATCCTCCTTTGCACGAGTTCTTGCCTCATACAGAGGCAGATATGAAAAAGATGGCGAAAGAAATTGGAGTGCCACTCGCCAAGATCAAAGAACGAGTCGCTGCATTGCATGAGTTCAATCCAATGCTTGGCCATCGCGGATGCCGTTTGAGTATCACGTTCCCAATTCTTTGCGAAATGCAAACTCAGGCGATCATCGAAGCTGCTTGTAAGATGACGAAGAAGGGTGTGAAAGTGCTTCCTGAGATCATGATTCCGTTGATCGGAACCAAGGCTGAACTTGATTATCTCGAGAAGATTGTTCGCCGCGTTGCAGATGCGATCATCGCTAAGCAAGGTTGCGATGTTACGTACTTGGTTGGAACGATGATTGAGATTCCACGAGCTGCTTTGACGGCAGACAAGGTTGCTGAATCTGCTGAGTTCTTCAGCTTTGGTACGAACGACCTGACCCAGATGACCTTCGGCTACAGTCGTGATGACATTGGAACATTCCTTCCTGATTATCTCGAAAAGAAAATGTTAGATGTCGATCCGTTTGCTCAGATCGATGAAAGCGGAGTTGGACAGTTGGTGGAAATGGCGGTTCAAAAAGGCCGTCAGACCCGACCGTCGCTCAAGTGTGGAATTTGTGGTGAGCATGGTGGTGAGCCAAGTTCGGTTAAGTTCTGCGTTCGGGCTGGTCTGAACTATGTCAGCTGCTCTCCTTACCGAGTTCCAATTGCTCGGCTTGCCGCAGCACAGGCTGCAATCGAAGGTTAGACGCCTTCGGCAGTGAATTATGAATGTTAAATGACGGGGGTCTTACCGGGCTCCCGTCATTTTTTTTGCCTTCGTCACTTTAGCCGTTGACAGCAATCGCTTCTTGCCAGTTAATGACGGGAAAGATTCAGTTGTCCCCTAAATTCGAAATAGCCCCGTGTGGGCAGTGGTTCGGCTTTCATGTCAAGTCGAAGGCGCAGAAAAGGAATTAAGGCCAAAGTTTCCTGGCTTGGGACTCAAACAAAAAAGAAATATTAGGAGCATCCTATGACGCCCGAGATACTCGCAATCGAGAAGGTTGCTGAACAGTTAAAGAATGATGGGAAGAATGAAGAGGCGATTGCCAAGAATGTTGAAATTCTAGCCCTGGACGAAAACTTCGTTCGGGCACATTTAGCGCTTTCGGTTCTCTATCACAAAATCGAGGCACATGATAAGTCTGTGGCTCATGCTGAGAAGGCTTACCAACTGGAGCCCGATGATTTCAATGCTGCCGCATTGAGTGTGACCTATCAGCGGGCGTTTGAAGGAACCAGAGACCCGATTTACATCCAAAAGGCTGAAAGCGTAAATACAAACATGCGATAGTTGTGAACCGGGTTGGCCAAACGTCATTGAAGCCATTGCCGATGGGTTGGTTGATTATTGATCTTTCATTGAATCAATCAGTGCCAAAAGTAATGGCACGAATCTTCGATTGGCTCGGGCGCGATGGCTTAAAACTGATTTGACTGACGGCCCTAGTTCCCCAAAGGTCGCATGGTATTCAGGGATTTCAAACAGCGGGTCGTATCCGAACCCGCCGTTACCCCTGCCCTTGGTAAGGATTTGACCGTGGCACTGATCTTCGCAGCGAATGTGAATGGTGCCCTGAGGGTCCGAGAGAGCCATGTGGCACGTGTAGAAAGCAGTTCTTTTTTTGCTTGGTACACCAGTAAGTTTTTCTAACAGCATTTCGTTGTTGGATGTGTCGGTAGCCGTTTCGCCTGAAAATCTTGCGGAGTAAATCCCTGGTGCTCCATTAAGAGCGTCGACACTAATGCCGCTGTCCTCTGCCAAAACCCACCGATTCAGATGACGGGCCTGCACGGATGCTTTTAGCTCTGCGTTTTCAGCAAAAGTGGTACCTGTTTCTTCGACTTCGAGCGGAGCGGGATAGTCCGCCAGCGAAGTCAGTTGAATTTGAGGATAGGGAGCAAGTAATCGCTGGAGTTCCGCTTTTTTCTTCGCGTTTCCAGTTCCCAGAACCATTTGAAAATCAGACATTTTTAGATCCATGATGATAGCCTGAATCGCCGTTGGGTTCTCGGATTCGGCCACGTGTTGCAATCGAAGTTCTTATCCCGTTGTTTTAGCTGAAACGGGTTGAGGGTCAACGGTACAGTCCCTTTTGCTAGATTGAGCGAATTCGATTGGTGAGGCCAGCGACGGTTCGTTCGACGATGAACGGTATGGCCGGTTGTTTCAAAGTTATTCACAATCTTGCAGGAATGCATGATCTCAATTGAACCGCCGCGACGCGATGGTATCATTGTAGCGGTCGATTGAGACGGAGCGAGCACGCTTTCATTTATTTGAGAGTCGATTGCTCGGGAACGAGTTAATCTATGGTAGGTGATCCGAGATGGAGTTTTCTCTGATTGTCACCAACGACTCAATTTCAATCCTAAATTCCAAGACGCGACATACCACTAGAAAGTCATCACGTGAGTTCAATCCTCGAAAAAATTGTCCATCATAAATTGGGTGAGATCGAGGCAGCCAAGCAACGCATACCCTTGGCTGACCTGAAGGCTCGTCTTAACGAAGTGCCGCCTCCACTTGATTTCTGTTGGGCATTAACGAACGGATCGCAGCAAGATCGTGTTAGCTTAATTGCGGAAGTTAAAAAGGCGAGTCCTTCCAAGGGAGTGATTCGTGACGATTTTGATCCGGTAGAGATTGCAAAAACCTACGCACGAAGTGGTGCGGCTTGTATAAGCGTTCTAACTGACGAACATTTTTTTCAAGGCTCGCTTGATTATTTGGTTTGCATTCGGGAGGCGGTTTCCATCCCACTGCTCAGAAAAGATTTTGTTCTCGATGAATATCAAGTTCTCGAAGCGAGGGTGGCGGGGGCAGATGGTGTCTTGTTAATTGCCGAATGCTTGACTCCTGATCGTTTGGTTGAGCTTCATCAAACGATTGAATCACTCGGAATGACGGCACTTGTCGAACTCTATGATGAAAAAAATATTCCCGCCGTACTTGCTTGCCAGCCAAAGCTCGTCGGTGTCAATAATCGTGATTTAAATACGTTTGAAATTGATTTGATGCACTCAATTCGGGTGAAGGAGTCATTGCCCCAAGGCATCGCAATGGTCAGTGAAAGCGGGATTTTTACGGGGCAAGACGTGCAGTTGATGCGAGCGAACTCGGTCGATGCAATTTTGGTTGGCGAGTCGCTGATGCGATCCGAGGACATTGCAATGGCTGTGAAATCACTAATGGGTGATCAATTGGCCCCCTAAGATTTGTGGTTTCTCGCGGTTTGTATCGAATTTTCCGTGTTATTTCATGTTTGGTTTTCTTTAATTACCAAATTGTGCCAAGAGACATCGGTGGCGGACGAACAACCTCAGTTCAGACGTTTGATGTGCCGATCCTGATGATTTGAACGCGTTTATGCGTCCGCAAAGAATTTCCGGTATCCTGAGCCTAAGCGGTCGATCAAAAAAGTGAGCACTACCTGTTCAACAGAGCTTGAATGAGGTGTCAGTTGGGTTAACGAATTGAGGAAGACATGCCTGATATCATAAATAATGTTAAGACGATTAATAGCGCTGTCAGAACAGCAATGATGCTGGGGGCATGCAGCGTCATCGGCTATGGTGGATACTTTGGTTACAACAATTACGTTAAACCAAGTCACGATGCACAGCGGGCAGTCGCTGAGTTAAGGGAATTGGAAGCGAAATATCAGCAACAGTCTTTTAAGTTAACGGAGGCTGAAGATCGTGTGCATCGGTTGGAGACCTCAATGAAGTTGCTCAAGGTCGATCGCCGACTTGCCAATGTGACGGTTTTGGAAAAGGGGTTCGATGAGTTCGGTGAACCGTTTATGGAAGTGAGTTTTGAGGAAGTGGATGCGAATGATCGCCCTGTTGCAGCAGCGCGACAGTACGTGATTAAAGGAGAGAAGTTGTACATCGATGGTTGGATTGCAACGTTCGAAGACCAATACGTCGAAAGTGCTGATGAACTTCGTGCCGCATCCCTGTTTGTTTTTAAAAGTATTTACGGCGACGCCGAGACTCCCAAAGATGCTCAGAGTTTAGATGTTGAAACTCGTGATCACTCACCGCCGGGGATCTACAACGATTCTACTCAACGAGATTTTGAGCAGCAGATTTGGACTGATTTCTGGAAGGTCTGTAACGATCCTCAGTTGCAGGATGAGTTGGGGATTCGCACGAGTCAGGGACAGACGAGTTATGTCAAACCGATTGAGGGGAAGACTTACCGTGTTAATATTCGAGCGAGTGGCGGGATGAGCTTGAAGCCAATCGTCGAACCGTAGAGATCAGATTCGAAGCGGATCTTGAAATTGGGCGTAATCGTTACTTGCTCTTGAGCTTGCGAGCAATCTTCCGTCCTGTAACACTCATTGGCATTTCCTCGATTTCACGAAGTGTCGCCCAGCGAGTTGGCGTTTGCGTTTTTTTGAGTCGGCCAGTCACTCCGTCTCCTTTCCAGCACTGCAGGGTAATACGATATCGGGTGACCGCATGCTTCATTTGAAAGAGCGGCCCACTTAGTTCGGCTGCGAGTCCGGTTTCTTCTTTGAGTTGTTTTAGCAACTGCCGGGCGTGCGATTTTGCTTCAGTATCTGGGCTTAACGTGTAGCGGGGGAAATCCCAAAGGCTCTCCCAGCGTTCTCCGGGACCGCATTGCCGGACTAGAATTCGGTCCGCCTTGTTAACGACGATGGCAGCTTCCAAAAGATCCTCGTACTTGACCTTTTTGGATGCGACGGGGATTTGCTCCTGAAGCCCTTTGACAGCAGTCATGCAGAGGTTGTTAATAGGGCAAACAAGACACTTGGGGCGTTTCGGATTGCAAATTTGGCTGCCGAGTTCCATCAATGCCTGATTGAAGTCGCCGCATCGTTTTCGCGGTAGCAGGGATTCCGAAAATTCCCACAACGCTTTCTGGTTGTTGGTCGTTCGCGGATCAGATTGCATCGTCATTAGGCGGGCAAACAAGCGGATCGTATTGCCTTCCAGGATTGGCAATTTCTGATCTAGGGCAATCGAGAGGATCGCCCCAGCGGTGTAGCGCCCGATACCTGGAAGCGCCAACACACTTTCAAAGTCTGTCGGGAATTCGCCGTCATGCTTTTCGACAATCACTTGGGCAGCCGCATGCATTTGCCGGGCGCGTCGGTAATAGCCAAGTCCTTCCCACAGTTTAAGGACCTCTGCCTGATTGGCGCGAGCAAGGGTTGCGACATTCGGAAAGCGTTTGGTAAATCGATTAAAGTAATCAACGACGGTTGCGACCTGAGTCTGTTGCAGCATGATCTCGCTGATCCAGATTCGATACGGTGTTTTGTGTTGTCGCCACGGAAGGGCACGTTGGTGGTCGTCAAACCAGTTTAGTAGTTTGCGCCGAAAGTTAGATTTCCATTTAGCGTCGTACATGCAAATTGTGTTCGTCCAGGCGATAGGCAGCCATCGAGAATGGCACAGATTCGGTTTTTAGTTGGCAACAATATTTACCAACTTATCTGGGACGGCAATGACTTTCCGGACGGTCAAACCTTCGAGAAGTGTCACAATTTTTGGATCTTGAAGTGCGATTGCCTCGAGTTCCTGTTTTGACTTCCCGCGTTCGATACTAATTTTGGTTTTGATTTTTCCCATGATCTGAATTGGAACTTCAACCAAAGCATCGACCGTGAGCGATTCGTCAAACTGTGGCCATGATTCATAGGCGAGGCTCGAATCATTTCCAAGGAGTTGCCAAAGTTCTTCTGCGAGGTGCGGAGCGAACGGGGAAAGCAGTAAAATGAACGGTTCCATCAATGACTTGGGCCGCTCAGATTGTTTCGTAAAGAAATTTACAAACTCCATCATTCTCGAAATTGCGGTATTGAAGCCGAGCGTTTCGATGTCCTTGGAAACTGCTTTGATTGTTTTGTGAAGCATACGGGTTTGTTCATCTGTAGGCGCATGATCTCCAACGGATGAACTCAATGATAATTCTTCCGCCTTTTCGTCGACTAGCATTCGCCACACTCGATCGAGGAAGTTGCGAACACCATTCACGCCGGCCATGCTCCATGGTTTCGATTGGTGTAGCGGTCCCATGAACATCTCGTAAAGCCGAAGGGAATCCGCGCCGTATTCTGCGATAATGACATCGGGGTTAACGACGTTTCCACGGCTTTTGGACATCTTGTAGGCGCGGCTGTCGACACGGATTTGAGGGTCAGATTTCAAGACAAAATTGTCTCCCTCTTTTTCTTTTTCAGCCTGCTCTGGATCGAGCTTGACGACGTGTAGTTCTGCTCCGGTCGATTTGAGGACTGTCTTTCGTTCGTCGTTCTCGCAGGTGAGTTCGGCGCTTACCCACTGCTCATTGGTATCCCGAAAGGCTGTAAATTCGACATCTCCGAGAATCATTCCCTGATTGACTAGTTTCTTGAAGGGTTCAGGCGTATGAAGGTGCCCACGATCGAACAAGACCTTGTGCCAAAATCTTGCATACAACAAATGGAGAACCGCGTGCTCCGCTCCACCAATATAAAGATCGACCGGCATCCATTGTTTTTCGAGTTCTGGGTCAATGAACGCTGATTCATTGTGCGGGTCAATGAATCGTAGGTAGTACCAACACGAACCTGCCCATTGCGGCATGGTATTGGTTTCACGTTTATATTTTTTTCCATCGATGACGGGGAAGAGCCATTCGTCGTCGGCTTTTTCGAGCGGTGGTTCGGGGCGGCCATGCGGTTTGAAATCTTCGACAAACGGTAGATCGACCGGAAGACTTTCCAAAGGAACCGGTCGCATAATGCCCGTGCGGTTTCCGGCCTCATCCAGTTCGTGCAGGATTGGAAACGGCTCTCCCCAGAATCGTTGACGACTGAACAGCCAGTCCCGTAGTTTGTAATTAACTGCGGAACGTCCAATCGACGTGCTGTCGAGTGTTTCAATGATCTTGATTTTGAATTCTTCGGTCGTGAGTCCATCAAAGGATTCTGAGTTGACCGCTGTCCCGATACCCGCAAAACAAATCTCTCCTGCCATCAATTTTTCTAGATCAATCTCGGCTTTAGCAGGAGGTTGCACGACGGCAGTAATTGGTAGGTCGTAGGTTTTAGCAAATTCGAAGTCGCGAGCATCGTGTGCGGGTACCGCCATGATGGCACCTGTTCCGTAGCTTGCCAGCACATAGTCCGCGACCCAAATCGGAACGGGCTGTCCATTGATTGGGTTAATTGCATAGCTGCCGGTGAAGACACCTGACTTTTTTGTGCGATCATCCTGTCGGTCACGGTCGCTTTTCATCGCCGCATCGTCGCAATATTTCTTGACGATTGGTCCTTGGTCGGCGGTGGTTAATTCTTCGACGGCACCGTGTTCCGGCGCGATGACCATGTAAGTTGCCCCGTACAACGTATCGGGGCGAGTCGTGTAAACTCGCAAGGTATTATCTGGAAGGTTTCGGGGGAATCCTGTTTCGGTTCGGGCGATTTTCCAGTTTTCGAATTGATCTTGATCGCCGATGAAAAAGTCAACTTCCGCGCCGGTGCTGCGGCCGATCCAATCACATTGAAGTTTCTTTATACCCTCCGGCCAATCGACTTCATCGAGATCACTTTCCAGGCGGTCGGCGTAAGCAGTGATTCGAAGCATCCATTGTCGGAGGGGCATGCGTTGGACAGGATGGTTGCCAACATCGGAAAGCCCGTCGACCACTTCTTCATTAGCGAGCACGGTTCCCAAAGCCGGGCACCAATTGACCGGTGCGTGGGATTCAAAAGCGAGTCTGAATTCGTCTTGATACTTGCGAATCGCATCCTCGCCAGCTTCACTGATTTCAGCCGGAATGGGTAGTTCGCTGATGGGGCGTCCTTTTTGCTGGTCAGCATCGAACCAAGTGTCAAAAAGTACTAAGAAAATCCACTGCGTCCATTTGAAATAATCGACGTCCGTTGTAGATATTTGACGATCCCAGTCATAGCTAAAGCCGAGGTCCTTTAACTGACGCACGAATGTATTGATGTTTTTTTCGGTAAACTCGCGAGGTGAAGCATTGTGCTTGATGGCGTGTTCTTCAGCAGGCAATCCAAAAGCGTCGAAACCCATTGGGTGTAAAACTGTTTTACCAACCATCCGAGCATGACGGGAAACAATGTCGGTGGCCGTGTATCCTTCGGGGTGACCAACATGCAGTCCTTCTCCACTGGGATAAGGGAACATGTCTAACGCGTACAATTTCTCTCCCTTGACCTCCGTGGGTGTCTTGAAGGTTTTGTTTTCATCCCAAAATCTTTGCCAACGGGGTTCGATCTCGGCTGGATTGTACTTCGGCACGATGTTTCCTTTGACGCGTCGTGTTTTGGCGAATTCTATGGGAGGGTCGCCGTGGATAAATTTGTCAGCTGCAAGGCAGATATGTTAACAAAACGGAAGCGTCTTCGCATGGCCTCCTGAGAAATCAAATTCTATGTTGACGGGCTCGAATTGGGTGCCTTTTTACGGGAAGAAGCCAGCCAGTCGTCTACTTCGCGAAAGGCGGATTATCCAGTTCGGTTGGTAGGCGATGTGTAGCGATTCTGATAACATGACGGCTCGTTTTTGGACCCCTTGGGTCAATTAATTACAAACTTTTTTAGAGTGAAAACGTGACTCGCCGCCAATCAAAAATTCGTCTTAATGAAGAAGAACGCGAAATGATGCGTAACGCGTGTCGTTTCAATGCTGAGCTGTTGGATGTGGTTCGCCCGTTCGTTAAGCCAGGGGTGAAAACTGAAGAGTTAGATCGAATTGTTCACGAGTACACGCTCTCCCATGGCCATGTGCCAGCCTGTTTGCATTACCCCGGTGGAGATGCCGGTCCCTACCCCAAGGCCTCTTGCATTAGCGTCAACGAAGTGATCTGTCACGGAATCCCAAGTGACTATGAGCTTAAGCCCGGCGATATCGCGAATGTGGATTTAACGACGATCGTTGATGGTTGGCATGGCGATCAATCTGAGACTTTTTTGATTGGTGAAGATCATCAGATCAGTGATGTAGCAAGAAGTGTCACGCAATGTGCATTCGATTGTCTTTACTTGGGGATTGAGGCGACAAGTCCCGGGTGCCGGATCTCCGTAATCGGGCAAGCAATTGTTGATCACGTAAAGCAGCACTACGGATTTGGTGTGGTAGATAAATATGTAGGGCACGGTATCGGTGCACAATTTCATCAAGCCCCTAACATCCCTCACGTACCTAGTCCTGTCGCTCATCGTGATCGCTTGCAACCCGGTATGTGTTTCACGATTGAACCGATGATCAATGCTGGAACTGCTCATTCGGTTTGTGATCGGCGCGACGGCTGGACGGTTCGGACCCAAGATGGACGACTGTCGGCTCAGTTCGAACACACGATTTTAATGACCGAGAATGGCCCGGAGATTTTGACAACGACTGAGAACGGCCCTGGGCAAGGGTTTAAGTTCTAGTCTGGTGTGATCCGAGGCTTGTTTGACGCTAGCAATGTAGAGCCAAACTGGGATTATCTATCGCTGGCGGGATGGTTTGCGTGGGTACCCAAAATTGCGGCAATTCCATCCCTTCCTGCCCGTCATTATTCTTGAGGACCGCTATCCTCTCGGTTTTGCTATCACTTTATCGACTTGAGGTGAAATCCGTATTTCGCTAAATAAATGCCGTAAAAATTTGCAAATTTTCAAATCGGTGTTCGAGTGCCCTCGTCCACCTGTGGAATCAAGGACGATTCTTTTATGGTTAGCCAGTTTTTTTTGCCTATCGGACTCCGTACTGTTTGCGTGGTTTCAGTTTTACTCGCAACAGTCGGTCAAGATTGTTGGGGGCAGGCCTCCGGTGCGCTTAAGTTTCCATATCAGGCATTCGTTTTGAAAGACGAAACGCTTATTTTGAGCGGTCCCGGTGAGTCGCATTATCCAACGGAGCAACTGGATCAGGGAGCCACCGTGGAAGTGTACCGAGAAGATCCCGGCGGATGGTTTGCAATTCGACCAGTTGACGGTAGTTTTAGTTTAGTTCCGGAATCGGCTCTGAAGATTCTTGATGGCAATGTGGGACGGGTACTCGAATCGGGAACACAAGCCTGGGTAGGAACTAAACTCGGCCCCGTCGAAAAGCCGCTGTGGCAGGTGAAGTTAAAAGAGAAAGAACTTGTAGAGGTACTCGGCCTGGTTAGCTGGCCCAGTCCCGATGGGCATTCAACGACTTGGTACCAGATCGCGCCTCCTGCCGGAGAGTTTCGCTGGGTGAAGCGTGACGCGTTGGAACTGCCTTTAGAGGCGGTAGGTCCTGTCGTCCAAAATGCCTCGCCAAACAAGACGGGTGACGATGCTACGGTTCAGTTGGCGGTAGGAATTGCTTCAGAGAGCGGCGAGTCCTTCGATGGCATTGGAAACGTGCAGCAAGCATCAGCACAGGATGATTCAAGCGGTACTCCTGGAGATATAGGAGATTTAAATCGGGGTTGGCGTTCGACACCAACGCCAATTGGGGTTGGAGAAACACAGTCAGATCTTAATCGCAATCGGTTGGGGGTTGGCACTTTGAGTGATGGTACAGCGAGCCAAGTTTCCGATGGAGGGATGGATTCTAGATTTGGTTACCAAGGTACCTTGAACCTTGCGGCGGAAGGCTTAAATCGGGATAGAGTTGCCGACCGAAATATTTCTCGCGATAGTTTTGCGAGAGATTTAGGGGCAGTGAGGCAGGGGCAAGCTGCCGGCGATTCGCCAATGAGGTATTCCAGGAATCTTACCGATTTAGAATTTCAGCTAACACAGGAACTGATCAAGAAAGACCCTTCGAGCTGGAAGCTGAGTGATCTTGAGCAGGCCGCGAACGCAATCTACCAGACTTCTGACCGAGACAGAGAGAGACTGCAGGCCGAACGATTTTTGACCAAATTAAAAAGTTGCCGAGCGATTCAAACGGGATTCACCACACCCGGAAGCGTGGCTGCTATTGGGGGGAGCTCTGATCCCAGTCAGCCTGTCGGTACGGGGGTTAAGCCGGAATTAGATTTAAGCAATACATACGATGCTCATGGTTGGCTTTCTGAGATTGTCCGTGATGACGCCAGCGGGCGAATTGAATATGTGCTCCAGGATGAAGCGGGGAATATTACGCACCACGTTGGGCCATCTCCTGGGATGAACTTAAAACGCTATCTTCGATCTCGAATTGGAATTGTTGGGCAGCGAGGGTACGCCAGTGAGTTGCAACTCGATCATGTTACGGCGACACGCGTGGTTTTACTGGAAAAGCCAAAGTCTAGTGTGGGATTTATAAAATAGGCCCAAGCGATTTGCCTAATTACTAGCAAATTCGGGTCGTTCTCTGGTGGCTGTTCAGCTGCCTTCTTAGGTTGAGCTACCAGCTCCGTTTTCTATTTTTAAAGCTGCCAGCAGTCTTTGTGATAGCATCATTCTGACTAATTACCTTCAAGCTGCGTAAGCTACAGAACCATTGCGTCTGGTGGGACGTATTTTGATGCGATTCCGTGAGATTTTCATTGTCGTCTTGAGCCAATGGATTCCGAATATTTGACTAGGACGTCGCCTACGGGGGGCGTATCTCGATTGGTCTGTTCCCGCGGATCTGTCGTAAGTTTGAACCGGAAGCAGATATGACTCACCGACCCAATCACCACTCAATGATGCCTAGAAAAATTGCGTCTGCAATTTTCGGTGGATTATTGGCGGTGCTGATCTTCGGGGTGGGTACCTTGGAGGCGAATGATAAGTCGCCCTCTGGTTCCAGTAGCAAGAGTTTACGGAAGCAGACCGTTAGCGCGATTCCGATGCAAGCGTTGAATGCTCAGGCTCGTGAAAAAATTGGTGATATCTTAAAAAAGCCAAGTATCTATCGCCAATTACCGGTAACCTCGATCAATGCGGATCCGGATTATTTTCGGTTCCTGATTCGATACCCTGAAGTCGTGGTGAACATTTGGCAATTGATGGGTATTACCAACATGACGACTGAGCGGACGGGACCATTCACCGTAACGACGGACGACGGTGCCGGCACCATTAGTCAACTTGAATTAGTTTACGGCACAGACAATCTTCATATTTTCTACGGCGAAGGTAGTTATGAAGGGCCGATTTTAAAACGGAAGTTAACGGGTAAGTGCGTCTTGGTTTTAAGGACGGAGAACAAGTTCGACGAATTCGGCAAACCGGTTGCCACCAGTCAATTGGACGTCTTTCTTAAAATTGAAAATGCGACAGCCGGTCTTATCGCCAAGACCGTTCAGCCGGTCGTAGGTTCGACAGCCGACCACAATTTTGTGGAGTCACTGAAGTTTGTTCAGCGGCTCAACGAAACGACTTCTAAGAATGGTCCTGGCGTTCAGCGTATGGGTAAGAAGTTGAAAATTGAGCCAGCAGTTCGTGAGGGGTTCAATGATGTGATTGAATTGGTGTTTCAGCGAGCCATTAATGGTGCCGATTCGGCAGGAGCAAGTCTGCCGCCGCGAGTTGGTTCGTTCTACCAACCTTCCTATCCTGCGGCTCAGGGGGGGCAATCGAGAGTGGTCCCTGCTCAAGGCTACTCCGGTGTTACGCGGGGGTATTATTCCAATGGTTACGCGATTCCTGCTCGCGGTAACCAGCCACCTCGTTATTACAATCCGAATTCAGGCTTGAGGCCGCTTCCAGCGCCAGCGATTTATGGAAAGCCTGTGCAGGCCGGTTATCAGCAAAGTCAAGAATCGGATTCTAAAGTCCAGCCAGCAAGCGGTTGGTTCTATCGGAATTAAATCTGAGCGGATGAGTGGATTGTGGTCTTTAAACCGCTGGCGTTGTGGTGCCGCGACTAATCCAGCCCAGCTCCCTGACCCATGTTTCAACGATGTTGGCAAAGCCCGCATTCGATCGAACCTGTCGCTGCATGTCGCTGCATCTTTCAATGCACCGGGCAACTTGATCGAGAGTTTGGTTGATATCCTCTGCGGAATCCCCAAATGCCTCTTGGGTAATGTTAACGAGGTAGGGATCGACTCGGTCTGGATCGACCTGAGCCTGAGTGATCGTCAAGATCCACTGTCGATAAAAGGTAATCGCAAAATCTGCTGCCAATATCAGTCGGTCTCGTCGTAATGAATTTTCTTTCCCGGCGCTTTCGGCAAAGTCGATGATCGCTTTAGCGAATTCATTTTGCCCAGGGTCTTTTGTTGCGAGTTGTTGGAATAGTCGCCGACGGAATTCAAAGCAATCGGAGTCGGATAACAAGGCAGCGGTCGAAAGGCTGCCTGCCGATGCATTCGCCAGTTCGGTAAGAGGAATGTCCTCGTTTTCGATGATGGATTTAGAGTTGAGTATTTCGAGCACTTGCGATTGGGAGAGCGGATCGAAACGAACGATTTGGCTTCTCGAAACAATCGTTGAAAGTTGCCTTTGTTCGCTGGTGCCTATCAGGATCAACAGTGACATCGGGGGTGGTTCTTCGAGTGTTTTTAGTAGACTGTTGGCGCCTTCCTGATTGAGGTAGTCGGCGTCGTCGATGATGGCTATTTTTCTTCCGCCTCGGAAAGGTTTGAGACCAATCGCATGGCAAAGGCCTTCCTGACGCCGGTGTTCTTTATCACCAATAAAAGCCTCGAGCGGAATGATTGACTTTTTAGCTGGTCGGGAGACAAGAATCAAATCAGGGTGTGTTGCCGCAACTACCTGTTGGCAACCTGGGCATTGGTTGCAGGGCATAAGCGGCGAGTCGTTGTTGGATTCGCAAAGCAATGACTGTGCCAGTTTGAGCGCAAAGGTGCGTTTGCCAATTCCTGGGGGGCCGACGAACAAATAGGTGTTTGCCAATCGGTTTCTGTCGATTGATCGCTGGAATCGCTCGAATGCTGGTTCGTGATTAAGAATTTCATTCCATGCCATGTTGCTAATCTCTATTCGAGTTCGCTGATCGATTACTTGGATGCCCGTCGGTCAATATACTGCGTCGCGAGTCTGCGGATGTCACTCTGGATTTCAGCGGGTGGTCGCGTCGCGTCAATTACGTCAACGGTGTCTGGCCAACGCTGTGATTCTAAAAGAAAACCACTGCGGACGCGCTCAAAATATTCATTGCCTCTGGATTCCATGCGGTCCAATGTTTTGCCAAGTCGCGCCATCGCTATGTCGACAGGAACATCAAGGATGAAAGTTGCATCGGGAAGGTGGTTTTCGGTCGCAATCCGATTTGTCGTCCAGATCTCATCAGGGTCGAGGTCACCGGCGTGCCCTTGATATACGACGGTTGAGAAAATGTATCGGTCGAGCACAATGGTTTGTCCGCGCGCCAACGCTGGTTTGATAATCTGCTGGATCAATTGAGTACGGGCGGTGGTGAAGAGCATCATCTCGGCTCGCATAGAGATCGGAGTCTCGTGTTTTCCAAGCAGAATGGATCGAATTTGTTCACCTAATTCGGTGCTGCCGGGGTCACTGCACGTTACGACATCGTGCCCTTGTTCGCCAAGCCATTGAACGAACATTTCAAGTTGGGTCGATTTGCCAGCGCCGTCCACGCCGTCGAGTACGAAAAACATAGTTAAAGCATCTCTAGAAGTTAGGTTGCGTTGCCGTTTGTTTGAAAACTGGCAGAGCGGAAGGTCGACAATGTCATAGGGTCTGCCTTGGTCAAGGCTCTTGCTGTAAATCGCGATGGCCAACAGTGATGTCCACTCAGTTCCCATTTTGGTCTTAAAGAGGTGTCAAGTGCTAGCCGGGTAGTCAAAGTCCCGCATATTTAGCCTTCAATGGCTGTTCCTTGACCTTTAAAAAAAGCTCAATAATATTGCGGCAGTTCTCGGAAACCGAGATCTTGAGCTGGAGGGTTTAGCAACAAGATTTGACCGAGAGTGATCGAATTGGACGAGAAGGGCTCCGCGGGGAACACCCGTGATCGCGGTTTGATGCCAGCGCGGTGCGGTGGCAGGTCTGTGCTCCAAGCCGGATTGGTGCTTGACCGGCTGACCAGTAACCGGTCTGTGAGGGAGGGACTCCCTCGGGCTCGTTGAAATCCATTGTCATGCGAGTTGTAGCCGAAGGAAACGGTTGCTTGAGGTTTCGCAATCTTCTAGTTCACGATGAACGTCGAGCAGGTCATTCGGGATAATACGGATAATCGTCAAGGTTTGAATTGATGATTTGCCTGAAAGAACGCTTTTATGTAATGGGATTAAGCTCAATACCATTGCCAGCTTTGCTGTTCGTTACGACCCGACTTTGATTGTAAAAATTACAACTTACGTTCGTATATTTTGTCTATTCAAAAATTAAAACTATCCTACCTTTGATCGAGCTTCGTTCTGATAAGTCGGTTCGGAGTGAGGAAACTCAACTAATCTTTTGTCGCTTTAGTCGACGCCATTGGAGTGAATTTACTATGTCACGCTTAAAAACAACTGTGATCGCATTTTCCATTGCGGCAACACTATTGGCAGTGCTGCCAAGTGAGGCTAATGCAGACGGACCGCTACGGCGCTGGCTGAGAGGTTTCCGGACCCCCAAGAACACCGCCTGTGCTCCTGCCAATCCGTACAATCTGCAGCCTGGTCAGTGCATGAAGACGTGCCAACAGACTTGCACCCGAACGGTTGTCAACTACGTTCCTTGCACAGCCTATCGGACGGTTTCAAAGCAAGTGCCAGTCACTTCCTATCGTCCTGAAACGACGACGGACCCAGCGACGGGATGTACAACGACGTGCATGAAGCCGTGCACTTCGTACACCACTCAGGTTCAGCGGGTGCCTTACACCACGTATCGTCCAGTCTACCGGCAGGAAACCTATAAAGTGCCTGTGACAACGATCACGAACAACTGTGCAACCGGCGGATGCAACACTTGCGGCACCGCGATGGGAGCTGGTGGTTGTGATACTTGTGCGGTTGGCCAGACTATGGCGACGCCACAACCTTATTATGTGCAACCAGAAGCGACTGCAAATCCGACTCCTGCAGATATGAGTCCAGGGCTTGATGGTAAAAGCAGCCAAGTGCCAATGCCGCAAATCAAATCTGACTTCAATTCTGAATATCAAACTTATTATCGCTCTGGAGCGATTGCTGTGTCGAAAGCAGGTAACGCGTCGCCAACACAACAGCGTTGGGGATACTCCCCTGTGCGACTTGCCAGTTATCAACCAGCGGTTCAGCAACGGGCACAAAGCCAAACGCGTTCTTACCCACAGCCGATCCAACGAACGGGTTGGGTTGAAGTAAAGTAATCTTAGTATCGTTAGCACAACGGTTTAGCTACCGGCTATTTCGCTGACGATTCGAAGAACATTTAAAAAGGCGAGCACTTATGAGTGCTCGCCTTTTTTAGTTAACTTGTTGCACTTCTCCATTTAGTTGGCAAACGAGTTGTGCTGAGTTTCAGCTAAACGCTTTCACTTGATGAACTACTTGATGAACTCAGCTTCAATTTGTTCGAGAGACTTACCTTTGGTTTCCGGAAGTGATTTTAGTAGCATGAAAAATCCGACGGAGGCGATCACCCCGAAAATTAAAAAACTGCTTCCGTTGCCTAAATTGGTTAACTCCCATGGGAATATTTGTGTTACCAGCCACGAGGTAAACGAATTGACGAATCCAATGCAGCCAATTGCAAGTCCCCGAATTCGGTTGGGGTAGAGTTCCGATAACATCACCCACATCACTGGGCCGAGAGAGAATGCAAAACAGGCAATGAAGCCGAGGACGCCTAAGAGGACAAGCATGGCATTAATCTCAATGGCCGCCTCAAGGATAGCTCCGTCGCTCTTTTGGAAATTATCGTCGCCGAGAGCCTCTTTCATCTGTGATCGGAATTCAACGTCTGAATTAAAGATTTTGCCAGCGACAGGGAGCAAAACTCCCGATTCAATACTCTCATTGTCCTTCTCTAAAACGGCGATGTCTTCGTTGGTCAATTGGTAGGTAGCACCGTAAAAACCGTAAGAGCAGGCAAGCATGCTGATTGCGATTCCGGCCATTCCGGCGAGTAACAAAGGTCTTCGCCCAAATCGGTCAATCGTAGCCATTGCGACCAAGGTGAAGACGACGGAAGTAAAGCTCAGGAGTACGCCTGAGAAAAAGGCGGCGCTCACGCCAATTCCGGTTTGTTTAAAAATCGTGGTGGCGTAGAAGTAAACCGCATTAATTCCGGTCGCCTGTTGGAGGATGCCGATCAGTAACCCAATGCCCAGAATGTATCGAAGGGAAGGGTGAAGCAATTGCTTAAATGATCTGCCGAGCGAATTTTTTTCGAGGTTTTGCTCTTTGTTAAGGCTTTCTTGAATTGCTTGAATTTCTTCTTCAGCAATTTTCTCGCCGTGGAGTTTTACTAACACGGCTTTACCTTCCTCGAATCGTCCTTTCGAGAAAAGCCAACGGGGGCTCCTGGGGACAGCGAACAGAAAAATGAAGTAAAAGAGTGCAGGTAAAAGTTCGACTCCGAGCATCCATCGCCAAACATTCTCCGCGTTAAGAAAACTTGCTCCTCCTTGGAACCATTGGTTGAAGATTAAATTACTTAAGAAGGCGGCAAAAAAACCGAGCACAATATTGAGCTGTTGAATCGAAACCAGCCTTCCGCGATGAGCGGCGGTTGAAATTTCAGCGATGTAGGTCGGAGCGAGAATCAGGGCCGCGCCAAAAGCAAAGCCGCCAACCATTCTGGCGAAGCACAGCGAGGCGTAGGACCAGGCAATTGCGGATAAGAGCGCTGAGACTGCATAGAGAAACGCGACGACGATCAAAATTGGTTTTCGACCAACGGCATCACTTAGTTTGCCAGCGATCAGCATTGCAAACATCGCAACAAACGTTGGGCAACTGACTGCCCAACCATTTTGAGTGTCGTTAAGAGTAAAATAGGAGCCGGCATATTCCATTACCCCGGAAATGATCCCGGCGTCAAAGCCAAACAGAAATCCACCAAGCGAAAGAATGGCGGCGAGGCCAATGATGTTCTTTGAGCTACTCATGTTTTGTCTCTAAACGTTCTCGTTCTGAATCTGTTACTGGTAAGGAGTTGCGATCAGGCAAATTCTAACCTTGGAACCGGTTTCAAGAGTTTGATGGATGGGGGAGGAATCGTACAGCGGGCGAGTCTAAAAATGCATTGAATGAAAGAAGAAAATTGGGTGGCATGGGGCCGGAACGCAGAATCGCTCCCGATTTATAGGGGGTGGCGGGGTAGATCGAAGCGATTGAGAAGTTTGTAGGGAGTGGGGTCTATAATTCCTCGGAATTCATCCGTCGAAAAACGGGTGGAAATTCCCCGAAACGCCTGTGGAAATCGGTCTTTTTTAACGAATTGTTAAGCTGCGGGATATTTTTGGGATCGTAACTTATTTTACGCTAAGGGCTTGAGTGTGATGTTGGTTCCCGTTGTAAATCCATAGGGTTGTCAATTGTTGCATTAAGTCTAGTTGTTCGTTTGGCTTCGTAAACTTGATGCTTTACGAAACGCGTTCCATTTACGAGAATTATTTGGACTGGGCCAGCAAGTGCGGAACGACGCATTGATTCACTCAATCGCGCCGAATTTAATTAGTAGAAATAGACTGCTTAGGCCGAAGGGTTTCGATCCCCCTGATCGTGACCTGAATGTTTAACGAGAATCTCAACCCATTTGAATCAAATGGTCTGCAACGATTGCGGGCGTCGGGTTGTAAAACTTTGAGGAAGCACTGCGTGAAAGTTGTGCGCCTCCCAACGTGATAAGGCGAAATTTTATGTCGGACGTGATCAAGTCAACGACGAAGTCAATCGAGGATGCGAACGAATCTTATATTACTCAGACAGTCGATGTTGATCCGGCTGAAACGCAAGAGTGGTTGGAATCACTTGAGTACATCATGAGTACCAAGGGAGAAGATCGAGCAAAGTATCTTCTTTCGGTTTTGGAAGCGCGGGCACGCGTCGAGGGAGTTGACTTACCGATCAAGTCGAACACTGCTTACATCAATACCATTGCCAAGCACGAGCAACCTGCCTATCCAGGCAACCGTGAGATTGAACGACGAATCAAAAGTTTCGTTCGTTGGAATGCGATGGCTATGGTGGTTCGAGCAAACAAAGCAACTGCCGCTCCCGGTTTGGGTGGCGTCGGTGGTCACATTTCGACCTTTGCATCTTCAGCAACGCTTTACGAGGTTGCTCAAAATCATATTTTCCGAGGCCGAGGTGAAAGCGGTTTTGATGGCGATATGGTTTATTTCCAGGGACATGGCTCCCCTGGAATGTATTCGCGTGCCTACATGGAAGGACGTTTAAACGAAGACCATCTTTTGAATTTCCGTCGTGAACTTCAAGACCACCCCGGTCTGTCTTCCTATCCCCATCCGTGGCTAATGCCTGATTTTTGGGAGTACCCAACTGTTTCGATGGGTCTCGGGCCAATCATGTCCATCTACCAGGCTCGATTTAATGAATATTTGCACGATCGAGGCATTAAGGACACTTCGAATCAGCGTGTGTGGGCGTACCTTGGCGACGGCGAATGCGACGAACCTGAATCGCTTGGTGCAATCACGTTAGCCGGTCGTGAAAAACTGGATAATCTGAAATTTGTGATCAACTGCAACTTGCAGCGTTTGGATGGTCCAGTACGCGGAAACGGAAAGATTATTCAGGAGCTTGAGGCGTTGTTCCGGGGTGCCGGCTGGAACGTCATTAAAGTCGTCTGGGGTGATGATTGGGATCCACTTCTAGAAGCCGACGAACTTGGGTTATTGGTGAAACGCATGGGCGAAGTCGTCGATGGTCAGTATCAAAAATACGTCGGTATGCCAGGTGAATACACCCGTGAGCATTTCTTTGGGAAGCATCCTGAGTTGATTGAGATGGTGAAAAACTACTCGGACGAGAAACTGCTTCGCATGCGTCGTGGTGGCCACGATCCTGAGAAAGTTTACGCGGCCTATAAAGCGGCGGAAGATCACAAAGGTCAGCCGACTGTTATTCTCGCCAAAACGATCAAAGGTTACGGTCTTGGTGAGGCGGGCGAGGGTCGAAATATCGCTCACAACCAAAAGAAAATGAATGAAGCCGAGTTGTTAGAATTCCGCACACGTTTTGGAATTCCAATCTCGGACGAGGATGTTGGAAAGGCGCCTTTCTACAAGCCGTCGGAAGACAGCATCGAAATGAAGTATATGAGGGAGCAGCGAATCAAGCTTGGCGGCCCGGTTCCTTCTCGTCCGACGAAGGTTCCAACAATGGAAGTCCCTCGCTTCGAGGACTATCGTAAACGAATCGACGACGACAGTGAAAAGAAAGAGATGTCGACGACGATGGGTGCCGTGCGTCTGCTTTCGAGTTTGGTGCGTGACAAAAAGATTGGCAAGAACATCGTGCCAATCGTTCCTGATGAGTCAAGAACCTTTGGAATGGAAGGTATGTTCCGACAGGTTGGGATTTATGCTCACGCCGGGCAGTTGTATGAGCCTGTCGACCGAACCGAAACTGCGTATTACAAAGAAGCCAAAGACGGTCAGTTGCTCGAGGAAGGGATTTCTGAAGCTGGTTCGATGGCGTCCTTCAACGCGGCGGGAACGGCTTACAGTGCCCATGGCATTAATATGATTCCGTTCTACATCTACTACTCGATGTTTGGTTTTCAGCGGATTGGCGATCTGATTTGGGCCGCTGCCGATATGCGAGCCAAAGGATTCCTACTGGGAGGAACGGCGGGTCGCACGTCGCTTAACGGAGAGGGTTTGCAGCATCAGGATGGTCACAGTCTGCTTAACGCAATTGCGTTCCCAACCGTCCGTGCCTACGATCCAGCATTTCATTACGAAACGGCAGTGATCATTTTCGATGGTCTGAAAAAACTGTATGAAGACGGCGAGACTGCCATTTACTATCTCATGGTAGGCAATGACAATTACATCATGCCAAAGATGCCTGATGGTTGCGAAGAAGGAATCATCAAAGGGATTTACAAGTTCCGAACCAAAGAGAGCGAGCAAGGAAAGCACCGAGTTCAGCTCTTTGGAAGTGGAGCAATCATGAATTGCGTCCTCAAGGCTCAGGAAATACTTGCAGATCAGTACGGTGTCTCGAGTGATGTCTGGAGTGTTACGAGTTACAACGAACTTCGCCGTGACGCTCAAGAGTGCAAGCGATGGAACATGTTCCATCCGACGATGGAGCCTCGGAAGAGTTACCTCGAAACCGTTTTGGAGGGCTCGGAAGGGCCATTCATTGCCTCGAGCGATTATGTGCAAGCTCACAGTGAGCAAGTCGCACAATTCCTGCCCGACGAGTTCCTCGCACTTGGTACTGACGGCATGGGGCGGAGTGAAACACGACCGGCTCTTCGGCGGCACTTTGAAGTGGACGCTGAGTGCGTGACAGTTGCGGCACTTTACCAATTGTGCAAACAAGGGAAAGTCGACGCGGCAACGGTTGAAAAAGCGATCAAAGATTTGGGTGTGAATCCCGACAAAATCAGTCCTTTGTACGCCTAGAGTCTGACGACATCGTTCCATTATTCATTAATAAAACACAAGTTGAAAATAGGCTTTTTATTTCCTATGGCTGTTGAATTTAAATTACCCAAAATCGCCGAGGGTGTTGAGTCTGGCGATGTGCTTGAGATTCTTGTTTCCGTTGGAGACACATTGGAGCTTGAGCAAGAAGTGATGGAGTTAGAGACCGACAAGGCGACGATCTTTGTCCCTTCGGATGTCGAAGGTGTAATTACTGGGATTAACTGCGACATCGGTGATACCATTGCCGTTGGTCAGGTGATTTTGTCGGTAGAACCTGCAGCGGCTTCCGCTGCTCCCGTCGAAAGTGCACCGGCCGTTCCGGCAACTCCCGTTGCTGAAAAACCAGTCGAGACTGTCCAGGAGCCTGTTGTCCCCGTGGCTCCAGTCGCGCCTGTGGCTCCCGTTCCTCCGGTTGCTCCCGTCGTTTCAAAACCAAAAACTGCTCCGGTAGAGACTGAACCTGGGAAAAAGGTGGTCGTCGCAGCGGGGCCGGCAATTCGTCGATTTGCTCGGGAAGTTGGTGTCGATTTGCAAACGATTCAAGGGTCCGGTGAACATGGTCGGATCGTTCGCGAAGACGTTCTCAAAGTAGTTCGGGAAGGGAGTCGACAGGGCGGAAGTTCTGCGAAGTCATCTTCGGGAAGTCAGTCCGATGGCTATGGCCCAATTCATGTCGAAAAGATGCCAAAGATTCGTCAGACCATTGCCAAAAAAATGCATGAGTCCTGGACGACTTGTCCTCGGGTCACCAACTTTGACGATGCAGACGTGACGGCGTTAGAAGAGATTCGGCAGAATAGCAAAAAAGAATATGCGGCCGGTGGTATCAAGCTAACGTCGATGCCGTTTCTTGTGAAAGCTGTTGCGATGGCTCTGAAATCTCATCCCGTCATTAATGCCTCGATTGATCTAGAGCAGGGGCAAATCATTTACAAAGACTACGTCAACGTTGGGATCGCGATTGATACCGAACGAGGACTTGTTGTTCCCTCGCTTCGAGAAGCGGATAAGCTCGGTATTCCCGATGTGGCTCGACAACTTGGCCAGATGGCTGATAACGTCCGTTCTGGTAATTTCTCGATTGATGACCTGCGAGGCGGTACTTTCACCATCAGTAATTTAGGTGCGATTGGCGGGACTTATTCAACGCCGATTATCAATACTCCCGAAACCGCTATTTTGTTGGTTGGTCGATCGAGGAAATTACCGGTTGTTGTCGGTGACGAAGTAAAAATCCGCTTAATGATGCCGTTAAGTTTGTCTTATGACCATCGCCTGATCGATGGAGGAGCAGCAGCAAGGTTCCTCAACGAAGTCATTGGCTATCTTGAGGCACCAAGTCGATTGTTATTAGCACTTTAAAACTTCAGCGGTCTAACTCGAGTGCCGGGTTTGTCCATTAACTGTAAATAAAAAAGGGACGCGAGATTGATTCTCGCGTCCCTCTTTGTTTTGAAAGCAACGTTGGGTTGGCTGGACGTTACCGCCGCCACTCAATTCCGTAAAGGAAGCCAGCGGTTAGGTGACTGTCGTCAAAGAAGCCGGTTGGAGCACCACCCGCACCGAAGATTGAGTTCGGATTCAGATTGGTAGTTTCGGTGTTCGCTCGAGCAATACCGGCCCAACTGTAGATCGCTTGAACGCCAAGTCGAAGTGAGATGTCTCGACTAATGTTGTAGGCGATCTCATACTGGCCATCGATAATCGGTACGAATGACTGATCCGATTGGTACGTTTCCGAAATTCCTTGCGGTCCTGTCGATGAGTTAGTAATATCGGTCGCGAAGTAACGTTGCTGATTGTAAACGGTTGCAATCGAACCATCGATTGTTGTTCGCCAGCGGCCTCGGCGAGAATTGTACTTTCCACCAGC
>Ga0214481_100151_pt1 | contig 34254 bp, 20 predicted proteins | sample M1_20Mar14CPVII9_4_FD_165057 | JGI IMG/M metagenome (GOLD analysis project Ga0214481, IMG submission 165057) | Marine eukaryotic communities from Monterey Bay, California, United States - M1_20Mar14CPVII9sort6BwellG10 | ecosystem: Environmental > Aquatic > Marine > Unclassified | place: USA...
GGTGACGAAGGCATCTCCTCTAAAAAAGAAAAAGAATGTCGCAGCAAGTAGTACAATCAATCACGTATTAGTTGGAGGTAGTTCTACTAATACACCCGGTATTGCTACTGTATCTACGAGTTACATTACAAATCATAATCCACCTAAACAAAAGGTGCCGCTCAATGAGATGCCTACCAAACAATGTTCACTGTGCTTGAAAAACAAGAAGAAATGGAGCTTCACTGTAGGGGAGTGGGACAAGGTTGGAGAGCGTCAGTGTCAAGTATGCACAAAGGCCGCTGCCAAAGAAATTGCCGAGGCATCAGCATCCTCAGCTGCAAGCTCTGTTGCTACTGCCTCGACGACGACTTCCAACACTCAATCGTCAGCACCTGTAGCACGTGTTAGTCTCTCACCCACCTTTGGTCAAGCCCCAATCAATAATACGTCGTTTGTTACAACTTTCAATCCCCCAGGTGCAGATATGAAATTTGCACCTCAGGGAGGATATGGATATGGTAGTGGTGCTAGTAGTAGTGCATCATCAGTTCAGCACTCTCTTTTGGCTACTAATAGTTATCACCAACAGACAATCACCGTTATGAGGTCATCGAAAGAGGTCAAGCTTGGGCTCACAATCAGCGGAATAAACAATGCAACAGTTATCAAGGTGAAGGAGATATCACCACTATCCTTGTTTGCCGGAACGGCTTTGAAAGCGGGCAGTATCGTGGAGACGATCAATGGCGTGAAGTATACTAACTTTGAGCATGGAAAGCAAATGCTCAATTTGGTAGAAGGAGTCTTGACGCTCGTTGTGTCTATTCCAGTTCCATCTGACATCACTACATCTATGCCCAGGATCGGAGTGGAACAGCCATACTACCTGCCACCATTGATAGCGTCTGAGCTCCAAGCACAGCCGCCTACGGTTGAGAAGGAACTTATGTTAGGCGCTCCTCCAGCTGAGTTCGTAATGGGAGGATGGGCACAAGAGAATGATGTAGACAACTAAAGAACCAATACCCCCAACTCATCACATAATGATACCTGATGGCATCAATTGCCAAGGCACGGACGAGATATTGCCCTAGAGAGGCAGCAGACCAAAATAGAGGTCAACCTGTACAATGCCAGCTTACCTTTTGATGTTGAACATCAAAAGAAAGAGCTGGCATTTAGAACACATTTTATATGTATAATCTAGAAGAAAGTTTAGCCTAACTAGCAACTTAGCTTTATCAAGTCAATAGGCAAAATTTACTACCTTCCTGACAATTACAGCAACGACTTCTTCTTCTTTTTCTTCTTCTTTGGGGGCGGTACGACGACTTCAGTTTCCTGAAATGAAAGCTCCACCTTCTCCTCAACCATGTCGTCTGGATCAACAAAGTTGCTCTTGCGCTTCTCTCCTGCATTAGCTGCTTCTCGTCGTCGTTGCATATCTTCATCAGCTGCTCGTGCTGCCGCCTCTCGTTCTTGACGAATCCTTTCGTCCTCTGCCTGACGCTCTTGCTCTTCCTTCCATAGAGCTGGCTCTGGATCACTTGCTATTGGTAGAGTACCATTGACTCGGCTGGGGACTAAGCCAAACTTGGCTCCACAATCAATAAGAACAGGAGGTACCGGTCGATGTTCATCATTATCCCACGCTGCCATCATAACTCCATCATGACATTTAGCGAGTTCACCTCTAAGTTGATCAGAATGTTTCTTAAACAAGTGTTTGTTTAAGAATGCAGTATCTTTGAACAACTTTCGACAGTAGTGGAATGAGCAACGAGCTCTGCCATCTTCATCAATGTGGTGATTTTCAGTCCACTGACGTTTGGCATTCTCTTCAGCCATTTCCAGCTGTTGTGCAGCAGCATCCGTTTCAGGATCAATCAGACATGACGCGCCCCGTGCTGCTAACATCTGTGTATGTTCAAGAGCTTTTAAGATACTATCATTAAGCCGCATTACCAGCAAGTCTTTGCCAGCGCCGCCAGACTCGACCTTGGCGACTTCGGACTCGTCCTTCTCACCTGCCTCTCCTTCTGCTGCCGCCTCATCCTCCACCATCGCATCATCGGTAACAACACCACCCCTCTCATCGGCTGCCTTGAAAAGCATCTCATCAGCATCTCGCAACCTCAAGTGAATCGTCCCAGTAGGATGGCTGAATGATAACACATTTCCAACATTCCCCGCGGCAGTACAACCGTTATAGAATGAGAACAGATGTACACGTCGCAGGTATGCAATCGATACATCTAGTATATCCTCATCGTCAGTACTTTGTAATTCATTTGCAGGGTATAGAAGACGCAATAAGTCACTCAAGCGGCAACCAGATTCAATACCACGTAACTCATCATATATCCCTGCAATTGCACTCGCGTCAAGTTTATCCTGTGCAATGCGTTTACGACTTGACACAGCCGCGGACAATACCGACACGGGCTGTGATGATGATAATGGTAATGTTGAGACATATACCGTACACCGCTTAGTGGGTAACTTGGGTGCCTCCTCGTCCTTCTTCCTCTTCTTTCCCGGAGGAAACGGTGGCTCAGCACCTTTTCCATCCTGATCAATCTCACTTCGACCATATATGTCTGTACAGTTCACATCCATCTCCAGTACACGAGGTAATTTGTCACCCTTTCGACGACGACTCCGATGTGACGATGATCGATTAGCCTCCTCGTTTGCCTGATGTAAGCTTTCCAACATACATTCCTTCGCATGACCGGTAGGAAAAACAGCATAACAAGTACGTTGATATGGTTCCATATTCATATTATTATCATAATGTGGAATATAAACATCTGCACTATATACAACTGTTGGTGGTTGATCTCCCTTATTCACGTGATCTCGTAATGTAGTTAAGATTTGATCATCACTTACGTTGGATGGTACGTCCATAATTTTAATACAACTTTCCGACTTGATGAAGGAATGTAAATGACTTTTAGCATGTCGTTCAATACGATTTCTGTCTTCTCCCTGTAATACATTATGTTGAATATTGTCTGCTTCATTATTATTATCATAATTGTTGTTATAATGATGATGATTCATAGAAGTGGGCTTGGTACCAACAGTTAATCGACAAGAGGCAACAAAGTTACACTTCGGTGGACCCAAGTACTCGGCGCAATCCGGATCCTTCTTGGGTATTGCACCCTTCTTCATATCTTCTAAACTTGATACAATCTCCTTCTTTAACTCAATTGCCTCAAGTTTAGAACGTTTATATTCCTTGGTTACCTGACGTATCTTCTCGAGTGGTGATAAATGTGTACGGAACCATGGATCATCTAAGTGATGATTGAAGAATGTACGAATGTGATTTAGACAGTATTTGGTATTGTATTCATTGTATGCTTCATTTTCAGCCTCGGTTGATTCGAATAATGGTGGTGGCGGCGGTGTAACTTCCTTCTCTTCTTGGTCTTCTTGTGGTTTCTCTTCTTCATCTTGTTGTTGTTGTGGATTTGCCTCTACTCTATTATTTTCTTCACCACCCTCACTCATGTGTACATCCTTATCCTCATTACTTACTGCTGCTGCAATGCCCTCTCCATCAACATCAGACTTACTATTTAACTTGAGCTCCTTAGCCTGTTCATCTTCCAATTCCTTCTTCCATAAAAATTGACATAACATTGGCTGTTCTGAATATCGTTCAGAGGCATGTACCCTTTTAACATTACGCCCTTGTGACGAAGATCTATGATGATGTCTATTATTAGATGGTCCTCTTCGATGGTGATAATCATCATTATTACCATAGGAACGTGAGCGATGTCTCCCTCCTCGACCACTTTTATGATAGGAGTCTGATGGACGAGATCCTCGGTATCGCCCTCTACCCCTACCTCCTCGATGGGATGGTCGATAATTATCATAATCTCCTCTTCTTCTGCCACCCTCTCCTCTTCCACCTGAATCACGGTCATTAGAGGCATCACGGGGAGCAGACAATTCACTACCAGCTAATAATGGATTTGTGGAAGATGATGCACCGACATTACTTTGGGAAGGCTCGTCACGTAATGGATCTGCGAATGGTCCACCGACGCCATTTGGTACAACGCCACCACCGCCCTGTATTTCACGTCCGAATTCGTCCACTGGCATCTTGGTAATGAGTTGATATGAGGGAAGAGGCCGCTATATATTATAGTACAACACAAAATCTAATATTTGCTAATAATTGCTTGGAGGCGACAGACAGACCACCACAAATTTAAAAGCAAAACTGGCAACTGGAGAATGGAGATCTGATAGAGGAGCGATGGGGGGTGAGACGAAGCAATTCAGTTTAGCAATCATTGGTATCATATGTTGTTGATAGACTTCGATTGGTAGTTATATATCGTGGATAATCAGATACTTTTCTTTTGTAACTTGTGCACATAAACAGTTTTTACTGCAAAGAAGTATCTTCGACTCAAAGTCAAAAAGTTCTACTGCAAAAAAAGATATCGACCAGCAACCAGCACACAACGTACAATATACTATAATAACAACAGTACAAACATGACAATAGTAGCAACAACCGAAACACGAAACTCTCAATGGGCAAATGATCCGAATTCCTTTGGACGTAAAATGTTATCAAAATTAGGCTGGAAAGAAGGATCTGGATTAGGCAAGAATCAACAAGGTTCATCAACACATTTACGTGCAGTAAAGCGTTCAGAGTCACTAGGTATCGGTGCTGAAAGTGATGCCTTTGGTGATAAGGGATGGCAGGATACGAATGCTGGATTTCATGGTGTATTGGCTAATTTAAAGCGTGAATATAGTAGCGGTATACAAGATGATAATGATGAAGATGTTGATGAGGCAACTAAAAAGAAGAGAAGGAAGGAAGAAAAGAAACGCAAAAAGAAGATTGAGAAGCGTCGTGCCAAACAACAATTGTTGAAGAATAGTGAAAGCGGTAATAGCAGTAGTGGTAGTGGTAGTGATACAAACAACAATAAGAAAGAAGGAATAAGATTGCCACAGAACAAAGTACAAGCAGGACATGCACGTAAAATGCGAGAAGCAAAGGATATAAGTAATAAAAGTTCGGCTGATATGGCGGCTATATTCGGGGTTAAAGCAGACTTTTACAAGCAACCAAAGAATTGGATTGAAGGAGATGATGATAAAGATACTCCTTCGAAAGATGAAATATCAAATGATAAGAAGAGCAAAAAGTCAAAGAGTAAGAAGTCATCCAAAAGCAAAAGAAAACGATCAAGCAGCGATGAAGCTGCTGAGAGTGATACTTCAGATAGTAGCAGAAAGAAGAAAAGAAAGAAGAGTAAATCCAAAAAGTAGTTAGATATATATAGCTGCATTAAAGCAATAGGTATCTATATTCTTAACAATATATACATATCCCAAACATACATATAATCTATAATACGTCAACGTTGGCATCTACAAGAAGCGTCCAGAGAACTTTCCACATGGCAAAAACTTTGAAGAAGCACCTAACAGACCCTCCTTCTTTTCTACTCTCAACAAACCTCCAGGTATAGTCTCCAGAGCCCTTATTGTCTTCTCATCCATCATCTCAAGCGTACCAGGTCTATCTCCATATCCAACGCCTATATCACCATAGATGAATCCTTCTGGTATACTGTATGTGCTTGATGTTTTTGTACTTGATTCTTCTCCTTGACTCCAGAATACTTTTTGGATAGTTCCTTTCGTTGTTACTGTGCGTCGGTAACCTCTAATAGGGATACCAATCCGCATTGTCTTGCCGTCATCACTTAGTTTCCATTGTCCTTGTATATTTGTATCACAAACTTGTGAAGCCTCGTCTATTATATTATTTGAATCATCATCATCATCAGTTCCTGAATAAGATTTGAGTATTGACACTACTCCATCTTGAAGCAGTTGGATCTGAATTCGTGCAGTTGGAACTGTTGGCAGTGACACACCAGCACCTAATTGCTTATCTCTTACTGATACATTCGTTTTAGACCCATATAAATCATTGTTTGGATCTCTATCTGGTACACCGGTAAGATATAAAGATAGCTCCCATTTTGTATTGAGAAGTACCTCAACACTTAATGGTGCGCCTTTGGCCGCTTTGACTAAGATTGTTGCCCCTCCTCCACTATCATCTTGTACTGCAACCTGCTGTTGTTGTGTCTTTTGCTTCATTTGGGATGCAAGCCATCGTTTTTGAACATCAGTCTGTTGTGGCTCTTGTTTCTTGAGTATAGCATTTATTCCAAATCCGTCTTGTGATTCAGGTCCTTCTATCGAACCCGCAACGCCATCTTTGGTTAGAGTATCATCATTGGAAAAAGCATCTTTTACTAAATCATCAAAGAAACCCATTGATATAGAAGTTGTCATTTGTTTTGATTGTGTAGATATTAAACATGGTTGAAAGCCCTCGGTAGCGGTGAGGATCAATGCAGAGATAATAATATACCAGTTCATCATTTTTATTATTTATCTTTTTTGTTAGCCCTAATATTTTAAAACGTTTACAATAAGATTACAATACCAATACTTGCACAATGTTTTCGCTGACTATATCACAAGTAATATACACCAAAAATAGTTCTAATACGCCCTCCCCCATGAACATGACAAAAGGCAAGCAATATCTTTCGACGTGGTTTTGCTTGGCTACTTTTTTCTATGGTATCCTCTTTTTTCCCTCAACTCTCCTCCCCTTGCCATGCTTAATTTTGTGGCGTTGGAGTTGTGTTGGGTATTGCTAATAAATAAAGTATGATGGGAACAGAAGAGACCTTACTGGTCAATTAGTTGGAGTATTGATATTAATTGGTGATAAGGATGATAATTAATAGGATACCACGAGCCTCAACATACTAAAGATATTTTATAAATAAATGACATCTGAGATGATGCACCTTAGTCCAAGCAGTCCAAGAAGAAGAGAGGACAAAAGAAGAATGAGCAGTATCTCCCTGCTTCTAATAATACTCGGAATTGCAATTGTCGTATTTGCAGTGACACCAATTTTTATTCATCACTCAGTGGGTATCCAACAATCTACAACTAACAATGCTCCACATCATCTTATACATCAATTACAGAGTAAAGATCTTAATAAGAATAACATACCACTACCACCAGATATTGGAGAAGCAGGTCGGTTTCTTCTACTAAATGCTCTCAAGAAACGACCTGTATGGGATGATAAATTGGATACTGATATTGAAACAGAAAGATGTCGGAGATATTTTACTTATCACAATAATACAAATCAGTTTTCAGATTATAAAGGAAGGAAGAGACGTCGGTTATTCCTAGGTTCATTAATCGCTGATGATAGTTGGCATGCATTAGGTGCTCTATCCATGGAAACATATGGTATTTATACAGCTGTTGCATTTGTCGAGAGTAATCGGACACAGACTGGAACTCCACGAAAGTTACGCTTTGTTAATGGTAGTTTGGAACATGAAATATTATTCGAAAGCAACCTGTTTGGACCAAATACACAAGTTATGTTAGAACAATTTAGCTTTGAGGGTACTGGACCCATTGGCGGACATTTAATTCGTGAACAAATGCAACGTGCTTTGATTATAGATATGTGGAAGAAAGCAGGGATGACGCCTTATGATATAGGTGTACTGACTGATGCAGATGAAACACCTACAAGAGACTTCTTACGAGCAGCACAAACATGTGAATTTCCACATCTCGACCCTGCTACACAAAATTGTCATACTGCAAAACTCATTGCATGTTCGAAGGTATTCGAAGGCTCTCCAGAATGTATGACAATCACAAGAGATTGGATGCATCCAGATATGATACTTGGAAAGTGCATCGAAGGAATTGGAGATGATGAATTCAAATTAGATTGGAAAACACAGCGAATGCGACAGTTTGCATGGAGGAAAGCACCATATACAGTCAAGTATACAAATTATAGTGGTTGGCCGAAGGAGAAGAAGAGTGAGTAGATCATATTGTTTTGTATTTGATATCATTTATTTATATGTGTTTCACCAGTCTGCTAACACCAAAATTTTTCCATGTTATAGCTTTTCCGTTATGGAATGCAGCAGACTTCCGGCGTGATCAAGGTGGACATGTCATTATATTTGAGTTTGTTGATTACCTTAAGTTTGGTATGGGACACACTGGCTATCATTTTCACAACTACTTTGGCACTATACAACAATTACGAAATAAGTACTTGACTTACGGGCACCCCATTGAAGGAGCAGGGAATATGTCGATTGGTGAAATGCATCCAGATTTAGATTCAATGGTAGATTGTGTCCTCAACCGAAACGCATCTGAGAATAAGCACAAGGTATTATCTATCAGCTTAAAAGAATTTGCAGAAAAGGGAGGACGGATACCTGTTGCATATGAGCTTGAAGGATATAGCATGGCTAGACAAAGAGAGCTTAAAGAGATATTGCTGAAAGACGAAGTAGGTCATGAACGAACTTGGCATGACAATCCAAAGAGTGATAATTGGTATACAAACAATAAAGCTCCCTATCCAAAATAGTTGCTGTGTGGATGAAAGGAAGAATAATGTCTCATATGACTTGGTGTTTACTTTATATTTGAAAGCATTTGGAATGCTAATGAATATGGAGTATTTGATGTATTCAGCAACACTACGTGTGTAATACACGCGTTGAAGAATCGTTCAATCAATATGGTACTGCATCATTTGCAGTGACGAAGCAGACTTGAACAAGAAGAACATACACTATTCTCCTTGCCCAAGCTTGGGGAAACTTGAGAGACAGCAATTGACGTATATAGTCATCATTGCACAAGTACTAAAACATATAAAAGGTGTGCATACCATATGCATCGGGGGGGCTGGCATCGTAGACGTCTACGACTTGCATGCTGTCTTGGCGAAGATCACTCCTTCATCCCTGTGCACAATTGATAGGTTGATAGGTTTGAGTTGCAAATGAAGCGTGAGAAGATGAGTTATGATATGCACGACAGTACAAAATAAAAACGTGTAATCCCCCTCTATATATAATAATAAAAAGATATACACTTACCTCTTGGGATTATTCATCAAACCAATTGTCCTAGCACTAGTCTCCCAATATCTGACCTTGCCTCGACTTGTATCAATCTTCTTGTAATGATCATACCTCTTCCTAACGCCGGCAGGGACGTGGGGACACTTCTTAAAGTGAATACGTTGCCATGCACATACCTCACGGTAGATATTCTTGAGACGTAACGGATAGAATGCGGCCTTGGATGTAGTCTTACGACGGATATTGGCACAATGGACACAACGTAGACCGACACGGCCGGGATAATGACGTTCATTTCCGGAGGAGGGGTTTGTAGAAACGGTGATACTTCGACGACGTGTGACAAGACGACGAGTGCCTCCTGCTGATGATTTGTCACCCTTCTTCTTTGCAGCAGGCTTCTTGTTTTCTTCATCACTATCTTCCTCTTCATCTTCTTCTTCATCCGAGCTTTCTTCTTCATCCGAATCAGCTACTTGGGGTACAACGAAGATCTCAAGAAGATCCTTTCGTACGTATTGATGAAGTTTGTTCACCTCTTTATGTTGGGTACAAGAGGGTAACATATAATGTTAGCATCGTGTAGAACATATAAAATAGATTCACAATATATATAAACAATACATTTACTTACCGTCGGAATCATCTTTATATGCAAGACGATCGGGGTGGACAAGTGAATCAATAACATCAGATGTGGATAAAGTTGAATATGCATCATCTTCCTCCTCGTAATCATCATCTTCTTCCTTGCCCTCATCCTCTTCCTCCATAATATCATCCTTATCCATATTTTTATCCTCGTCCTTCTTCTTCTTGTCGGACAGAATATCCACTGTCATACCAACGATATCAGATGAATTTTCAATGCTGATGGATTTATTAGCATTGGTTTTTATCATATGCAAAATATTAGCTCCTTGTACAACATCATCGTTATCAGTAACCTTTGGTGGTGCAGGTTCTTGATATAAAGTTATTTTTTGAGTAGGCATGGGCGGTGGTGGTTGCATATGTATAGGCATAGGAGGTTGCATATGATGCATAGGTGGTTGTTGCATGTGATGTGCATTGCCAAAGTTGTAATATTGTAATGCATTCGAAACAGCTTGCTCTGCAAATGCCTGCGTTGGTAGTGTCGGTTGTGAAGAGTAATAATATGAAGAATATGGTAGTACAGTATCAATCATACTTTCTAAACCCGATAGTGTATTTGGGTATTGCTGCTGCTGCTGCTGCTGCTGTGGTGGTGGTTGTTGGTAAATTGCATTGCTACTTGGTTGAATAATTTGTTGACAATACAATTGGTCTACACTACCATTTGCAAATGCCTGCTCAAATTCATCAATAGTGGGGGTTACAATGGCCGCGAGGGCCGCAGCAGTGGCCGTGGCCTCGTCGGTAGTGGGTCCTCTATTAACAAACGGCATGTTATATTTGACTGCAAAAGGATATATTTTATGTTTGAGAATTGAAAAATACTATCTATTAATATACATAATAATTGAATACAAGAGACTCAACACACAAGAGGAGAAAATAACAACACTAACCTTTTGAAAAAGAGAAGTAGCAACAAACTTCCAAACAAGTCAAAGTCTCACACAACAACGAGTTCTATTGTGTTGTCAAAAGCCTGAAAAAATAAATCCATGGAACTTATTGCTCGGAATTAAGAAAAACTTCTTGGTGCAGTCGGTATCCTCTCCCCCATCACTCATTGAACAAACCAAACTCAACGCTAACTTGCCGCTATCAATCAACAAGAACAGTTAAACAACCTTTACCAAATCAACCTTTTATTATTTGCAGTATTATAATTTTATAAAGTATCGGCTTGGCGGTGATTAATTAGCTGGACAGCAACCATATTGCAATTGACAAAACATTCATAATATCTTTGTGTCAACGAAATAAAAAGAACAATAATGGCAAGCAATTCACCATCCTCAGCGCTGCCTAATCAGCCTGCAGTACCTGCTAACGAGTATCAAAAGCAACAACAACATCATCATCAGCAGTATCATCATTATGGTAGGTATCCCCCTCAGCCTGCCGTCGCCGATGGGAACCATCATCCAGGATATCATCATCATCATTATGCTGGGCCACCATCTCATTATCCACCGCCACCCCCTCTCCCTCATGGACATCAACATGGTGGAGCTCCTCCACCCTCCTATCATCCTCCATCATCGTACCATTACCCCGCTCCGCCACCATTGGAGGACAACTCCTCACGTCGTGATAATGGCTCCCCTCGTGTTACTGCAAAGTCAAACATTATGCATCCTTCATTAGTAACACCCAAAAGCCTTGATGATTCAGATACTGGAGTTCCACCAGCGTTTCCACCTATTGAACAAAAGTCTAGTACGAAGAAGAAGACTACAAGCAAGCGTGGTGCCAAAACAAGGAAGGAGAGTAGCAGTGGTAGTAGGTTACATGCATCATCTCAAAAGGAGTTTGTTGTTGAAGAAGAGGAGGAGTTAACAGTAGCACCAATGAGACAGGATTTCCATTTTTATGCAATGGATCATTATGAGCAAGTCAAGGAAGTATGTAAGAATCAACTTGCCACTGCATCTACAAAATCTCAGAAGAATAAAGAGAATGAACTATTTCTCTTAACAACACTTATTAATGAACATCTTATTAAGAATTGGGAAGCGGCACCATCTTCAGTACGATCAGAGTATCTTAAGAAGGAAGAAGCGGATAGGAAACGCTTCATGGGTGAAGAGGAGGTTGCTAGTAGACATTGTGCTACATTAACTGCACGTCGGAGGAGTCCAAAGCAAGCTGAACCGCGCGCTGGGCATGTGGGAACAGGCTTTGGTGTTCCTTCCTTGTTGGAACCTTCTAATGCTATGGGAAAACGTGCTAGTAGTGATATGAATGATAGTCTACCCAAGCGTGCCAAGACTGCAGTGTAATGTTTCATATGTGAATGAGTAATGAATGGGGAGTAGGGGTGTCCAGTGTTTGTGTTATCTAGGTATTATTTTGTCTTTGCATACTATATGGTTCTTTATAAAATGAATAAGACTAAGAGAAAGTCAATGTGCTGTTATAGAGTAACTCTAGTGTGGAGTATTTCATCTAAGAGCGTTGTTCAATTGCAACTGTTTGCATGCTCAATATACTTCTGTGATACTCAATTGCAAGGCTGAAAGAATATTAACTTTTGTGATTCTCAAGCGTAGACAGACTTAAAGCTTCGAGGTAAACAATAGGCGGTACGATATAGTATTGCTTATCTTCGCCCTCCATTGGTAGTTGGCCTGTAACGCAAGACCAGAGCTTCTCACAAGAAAATAAAATCTTATTAGCAGGGTGAGCAGCGAGCAAGATTGTGGCACATAGGTACAGGCTGGTATCAATTGTTGATTAGAGATAGTAGTGCGAAACCAAAGTATTCGATATTAATGCATACATATCTTTGTATTTTTCATCAAGCAAAATATATTTGAGTGCAATAGAGGCTACAAGCACATATTCACATAAAGGATAATCATCTACTGCCACTGCCTAACCAAACACAAACACAATAATACCTAAGATATTATAAGATGGGTATGGAGACAAAGTATACAGGTATTCCAGTGGATACATCAGCTGCTTTAGAAGTTCAAGATTCGATACCAATTGCAACTGCTGTCGATAATCAACTCGAGGAAACCCTATTAGCTTCTGCTAAAGTTGATAAAGGATTAGAATCAAACGAGCGTGAAGATGGAATTACCATTACTTGGGAGAAGGGAGAGGTCCAGCCGCCACAGTATCGAGATAAATCTTTTGCCATTCTCTTCCTTGTTCATTTGGTGGCAGGTGAGTTGTGTGTATATAATATATTAGAATTATACATACTATTTATATGTCTCACAATTATTTGATACTTTTCAGTACTTGGCTCTGCAATCGCCTATGGTCCTTCTTGGAGTAGCATGACATCTGATGATTCTTCTAATGCAGGTGATGATAATATGTATGAGAATGGGAATGATAATACATCCACTGAAGACTTACCACCAAAGGAATTCTGGATTGCAGTAGTATCTATTGCAATCCTAGCTGCACCATGTCTCTCGTTTCTAGCATTGAACATTATGAAGAAGAATCCTATTGGTCTCATCAAGTGCAGTCTTTGGTTTTCTATCGTACTATGTGGACTATCGGCACTTATCTTGCTAGCAGTTGTACCTTTCGTTGGATTAATCTATGGAGTTATTACTGTATGTCTCATTTGTTATGCTCGCTCTGTGCAGAGTAGGATCCCCTATGCGGCTTCTAATTTGAAGGCTGGTATCACTGTTCTAAAGACCAACTTAGGCCTTGGACTGGTAGCCATCGGATCAATGGTAGGATTGATTGGATACAGCGCTATCTGGGCATATGGATTCGGAGGTGTTATGCAACTTGATTCTATGAAAGATACAAGCGAATCTCTATCGTCATCATCAACAGATCAAACTGATCTTTCACCTCTTGGTGGATTTGTCGGGTTTCTGTTTATTCTCTCATTTTACTGGTCACATCAAGTACTGCAGAATGTTGTGAGAGCTACAGTTTCCGGCGTTGTAGGAACCTGGTGGTTCAGTCCAATTGAAGCATCATCTTTTTGTTAATCTGCAGTCAGCAGTTCTTTCATCCGTTCGACTACATATAGTTTCGGTAGTATTTGCTTTGGATCACTCATCGTTGCTCTGTTACACATGTTGAGGGACAGTCTACGAAAAGCTCGCAACGATAGAAATGGAGGGATACTCAGTTGTATCGCTCTTTGTATTCTTTCATATATTGAGGCCTTGGTTGAATACATGAACAAGTGGGCATACGTGTATGTCGAACTCTATGGTTATGACTATCTTCAGGGAGGAAGGCGTGTGATTGGCTTGTTTAAGACTCGGGGGTGGCAAACCATTATTGCTGACAATTTAGTTAACCGACTGTTGGGTATCATGAGTTTATCGGTTGCTCTATTGACAGGTATCTGTACCTTATTTGCTGCCTTCTTGATTGAAGAAATCGAGTCAAAGGATAGCTCGTGGATTGGGATTGGGTTCGTCGTTGGGTTCTTTATTGGAATGATATTGAGTGGCATCTTCTTTGGTTTGCTGAGCAGCGCTGTAGATTCGATAATTGTATGCTATGCAGAAGCACCGAAGGAGCTGGAAGAGTCTCACCCTGATGTTGCTCAAGAAATGAGCCAAACTTGGACAGATGCTTGGGGCAGTGATCTGACTGGTCCTGTATTTATTAGTCTAGGAGGAGGACTTGGAGTTGTGTAAAGGATCGTGTATTGTAAGCCTTCGTTTGGAATAAAGTAGTGTTGTGTAATATAATAAATAAAGTCAATATGCTAAAGTTTAGAACTGTGGCATTTTAAGATTATCTTCATCAAAGTTAGGCGGTTGCTCCGCACGGTAGATATCCATAATCTTATAGAGCTCTTCTTTTCTTTCTTCTATGTCTTTCATATCTTCAGAACTAGCTCTCTGCTGGATATCTTTCAGTTCAAGTTTTGCTCTCTTTCTTCGTCTGGCTCTATCATCCATTACATCCATACTTTTTTGATTAGCCATAAACTTTTTAGCCATCAATGACTCTGGTCTAAATACATTGTTAAGCTTTTGCAATTCATCTACAATAGCAACTGCAACCCACGCGTCTCTAGCTGCGTATGATATCTCATTCAACGTTAAGTTTCTCTTTCCCCAGTTGCTCATTGCAAGTTTCTAATAAAGAGTTAATATACGATATGGAGGATGAGACATGTCACAGCGTGTGAGGTTGGTTAGAATAAGATCACATACCTTTGACTTGATAAGATCTACCCCAATTATCTTCTCTGCTAGTTCTCGGACTGAAAAGGAAGTATGATGAGATGAGCAAGCAATAAGGAAACATAACACAAGTATATATTTATCATATTGTACTCACGACCAGCTCTTCTATTTGACTTCGTATCGGGAAGTACGCACCCAAGGTCTAATCGAGATTTCATGTCGTATATCAATTCTGTATTGTCTTCTTCTAAAGACCATTTGTAGATCTCTAAAGCATCGTCATCGATACCAACACCAACTTTAATAATCTTGGGATCATTGATGACGTTTTGTAGTATCTTTGGAGCATAAGAAGCGCTCCCATCTCCACATAATGCCAATTGGATTATGATACATGAAGTTGTAGTTGATAGCTGAACTGTGGCTGGGCCGTCTGGTAGAAATTTTCTTTCTGGTTTCCAAGGTGGTTTTGCAATTGTTTCACTATCAAATCCTAATATTGTGTATTCATTAGTACTACCGACATGTTCATCTATCCATCTCTCAATGATACGAGGATCCTTGGTTGTTAATACTGGTAGTTCTGGGGCTCCAATAGGACCTGCAAGTGGTGGACATAAATTACTAAGACCGGTCTTTACTCTCCTTTGTGGACGAGGTGGTCTTCTTCTTTGTCTTTGTGCACTACTACTTCTATTATTGTTAATTTCAGTGTTTATTTTTCTAACATGTAATGATGAGCTATTTCTTTTCCTTGATGAGTTCTTTGTCATGCTTCCATTCATATTATGATGATACTTTTGGTTTGTGTGTTGGGGTATTAATAACATTGAATCTACAACTGATAGTAAACAGCTTATGAATATAATAATACGCCACATATTATTGATGAGTGATATACCTTGATACCTACCTATTGATGTAGGTATATTATACTTAATATGTGTTTGATGGATAGTTTTTTGCAGTAGAAATTATGAGAATATATGTAAACTAAAACTAACTATGCATCATATCTGCGAACCTATCATCAAGATTGCAAAGAGTATATCTGGTGTATACACCAGTTAGGTTTGCTTGTTTGATGAATAGGGAGTAAGAGAGAGGCACCGCACAGGTAACAACCAGCCATCAGCAGATACATAGAACATAACATAATATGTGCAAAGTGCAATTGGGCTACTAGAGGTATCTACCAGAGTGCACAGTGCAAAATAACCATTATTTTGATGATGTAATGAGTTGACATCAACTCTAGGTACTGAAGAACATTGGTTGTCCACACTCGTTCGACCACAACAATAATATCACTGTTGGATCATCACATATTATTAAGTATATACATATAAAAAAATGCCAGCTCGCCGTCAGTTGACTAAGGCATCAAACATCACAATATTATGTTCAATTATAATAACGGCTAGTGTTTTACTTTTTGGGATTATATTTCTAGCCTTTCCCATCGCTGCAAGGTAAGTTATATGTATATATTCTCCACTTGTATCACCTTATATTATTATTATTTACAATACATACTTTCTCTGTAATACTTGCTTTTAGGAACCTACTCTATCCATGCTTGTCTGAGATTGACACGGAAGAGATCGAAAACACAGAAGAAGAATCATCAGAACTATCACCAGTAGTTGTATTAGAAGGTGACGCAATTAGACTTGCTGGAGCTTGCTTTATTGCAATTGCCTTGTCATCAGTGGGGTTGTTAGTGCCATTACTTCCATGTTGTCAATATGTCAAGAATACTACCAAAAAGGAAGATACTTCAAGTGGTGTGGGCAATCAGAATACACAACAACAGTTGAGTAATTACTTCTTCCTACGCACATTACTCTTCATGCATGGGAATGTTTCATTGTGTCTAATTGCTGTTGGATTAGCAAATCTCGAATCATCCGAGGATAATAATGTATATACTGACAAGTTGAAATGCAGCTCATTGAAAGATAACACTATATTATGGATGGGAGTATCCATGTTTGCGTTAACATCTTTTGGTTTAATGGCTTCCTTCTGGCCCAACACTACAACAGCGTCATCATCAAGAGAAGATAAATCAAGTAATACAAGTCAAGTAGTAGACGAAATACCTAATATAAGAAAGATGTGGTGTCGTAGGAGGAGAAAGCAAACAAACCATGCTTTACTAGAATTAGAAAACATTGAAGAGGCATTGTTGTCTACAGATGAAAGAGAAGAAGAACAACAGCAAGAAAGTAATAGTGAAGGACAACATATTGATTCAGAAACATCACGTCTCCGGGGTACAAAACGATTGTTAAAGCTTGCAGGTGGTGAAGCACACTATCTTTGGGTCGGAATTGCCGTTCTTTTATTCAGACTTCCATTTAGTTTGGCTATACCACACTTTGTTAGTACTACAATAGCTTCACTCGTCAATGAGGACTTCGTTGGCGCAAAGCGAGAGGTTCTTTTAATCTTCTTGATTGGTAGTGTAGACGCAGTACTTGACTATTGGTGCATCTATTTGTTTGGTAAAGCGAAAGAGAATATAGTCAGATCCATACGAGTGGATACATTTGCTTCCATTCTCAAGCAGGACTTTTCTTTCTTTGATAAAACCAATACTGGTGATTTGATAAGTCGACTGACATCCGATTGTGGGGAGATGGCCGGTGATTTGACTTGGTTCTTCAGGTTTTCTATTGAGGCTTTAGTCAGGATAACAGGGATTTCTATCTATATGATTATAAGATCTCCAGCACTTGGCGGTTGTACGCTAACAATTGTCCCCGTTGTCGGAATAATCAATAAAGTGTACGGTGATTGGTTGGGGAAGAATGCAGAGAAAGTACAAACAGCACTCGCAAAGAGCACCGCTTGTGCACACGAATCACTGTCATGCATCAAGACAGTAATTACATTGGGATGTGAGGAACATGAGAGTAAGAAATACAATACTCAAATCGAGAGGCTATACGATCTGAGTATGAAGCAACTCATTGTATCAGGAATTTACTATATGGGTGTATCGACATTCCTAATCAACACTTGCGTTCAGGAAAGTCCGCGTTTGTTTTCTTTTATCATGTGTTCGTTTGTTCGTATGAAAGTCTCGACGAGTTGACAGCTATATTTGACCTCGTTTGACTTTATTTAATTGCCTTTAGCAAACCACTTGTGCTAACAAAAGTTACTATCATCTCTCTTTCACTTTTACATCGTCCAGGCATCACTGCTATTGATTGGTACGATCTTTGTCCAGCAAGGCAAGCTAACTCCTGAGATACTGTTAGCATTTATGCTTTACCAGGGACAGCTGCAGGAATATACTCTCAATCTCTTTCAATCATATTCATCACTCGTGAAAAGCAGCGGAGCTGGGGATAGAGTCTTCTTCCTTCTGGATAGACATCCCCCGTCACCAGGAACGGGGAACTTTAAAAACTTTCATGTGGAGGATACTGATGAAAACACTAGTGAAGATATCGTATTTGATAATGTTAGTTTTTCATATCCTACTCGGCCAGACATCAAGGCATTGAATGAATTATCATTCAAAGTGAAGAGTGGTAACTTAGTAGCTTTGGTTGGTCATTCGGGCTCCGGCAAAAGTACAGTGATTTCACTTTTAGAGCGACTATATGATCCCAGTGATGGGGCTATCAAGTTTGGTGGTATTGACTTGCGTAGTATGAGCCTTACCAAACATCGAGATAAGATAGGGCTGGTAAATCAGGAAACTGTTTTATTTGAAGGTACAATAGCCGAGAATATCGGGTATGGCAGCTCAGCTAGTATTGGGGAGATTATGTTGGTTGCAAGGATTGCTAATGCACATGGCTTTATTGATAAGTTCCCAAACAAGTATAATGAGCAAGTGGGCGAGAGAGGCCAGAATCTAAGTGGTGGTCAACGACAAAGGATTGTAATTGCACGAGCATTAGTGAGAAAGCCAGCTCTATTGTTGCTTGATGAGGCTACGAGGAAAGTCTGCGTTTGTATTGTTTTATCATTATGTTTCAAGTGTTCAATATGAAGTCTGGTTGATTTGGCTACTTCAATGTTTGACTGCCTTTGAAAATATATGTACTAACAGATGTTACTCTCATCTCTCTTCATCTATATGAACTGTTTAACGCTCTTCTTCCAGTGCGCTAGATAGTGAGTCAGAGGCTGCAGTTCAAGAAGCTCTCAACGAGCTGCTTAGCAATCGTTTTGGCATGACAACAATCGTCGTAGCTCACCGACTGCAAACAATCCGGAGTGCTGATAAGATATTTGTCTTCAAGGATGGTGCAGTTATTCAAGAAGGATCACATGATGAGCTTCTACAACAGGCCGAAGGGAATAACACATACAGAAGAATGATAGATAGAGCAGATTCGTCGGGAGCACTACCTGGTTAAAAATGTTATAGAAGATCACAAGTCATTCATAGGTATGGAAGTTGTCTATCTCGAGTATATATTATCTATCCTGTGGCATCTTAAGCATCCACTTATCTTATAATCGGACCCTCTGATCCCACTCCTAACCAAAAAATAAAGCTAGAACAAAACTAAGCACCACTTATCTCTTGGCTGATTGGATACCGTTTGATCGCCAAACTATTCATTTGATAATGTCACATCATGTCAGTGCAGCGCGGCAGGCGATAGTGATGGATAAGATGAGCTATCAGCGGCGGCGTCATTCATTATATCCGTAACATTTATATTGTAGTATGATTATCAGTTTTAGTATTATTGCAATGTTATTTTACTTCATTTTGACAATATCGCTTTGCAGTTCATTTGCTATTCATAATTATAATCAACCATTGCAACATACGTCACAACGAAGAAGAATAGGAATATCAAATAATAATGATAATATCAATATAGACCAATCGGTACCTTCTGTATTGTTTTCATCATCAGATAAGAATAATGATAGTAGTAATGATAGTATAGTTGATGCTATAAATCATGATAAAGATACCACTATACAAAACACATCTACAAAATCATCCATAACGACAAATACAGTGGAGGATGAAAAACTCTCAATATGGCCCCAGAATGATGAATTGGATAAGCGAATGATGAAGATTGCTTTACCGTGCATTGCCAACTTTGCCATAAACCCTTTGATTGGTGCAGTGGACTTGTTCTGGGTAAATAGAATGGGCTCGGCATTGGCGGTCGCAGGGCAAGCTGCTGCAAATCAAGTCTTCTCATCAGCATTTTGGATAGTATCTGTATTGCCTAGTGTAACTGCAACTCTGGTGAGCAAAGCGAATGCATCTGGTGATCAAGAAGAGTTACAAGATGCTGTTAGTCAGGCTTTGATAGTTGGGTTTTATATAAGTTTAGTTGGGAGTGCACTAATGCTGCTATATCCTCAAAAGATATTATCAAGTGTATTGAAAGATGGTGCTCCCGCAATGAAGTTTGCCAAGCCTTATTTGTTTATAAGATCATTTGCATTCCTGCCTTCCCTAATTTCATTAATTGGGTTCAGCGCATTCAGGGGAACACTTGATACGAAAACACCACTGAAGATTAGTGCTATATCCAACATATTCAATGCAGTTCTGGATCCTATATTAATGTTTACGTGCAGCTTGGGAGTTACTGGAGCTGCTCTAGCTACTCTGGCTGCTGAAGTCATCTCAGCTGCAAGCTTTCTAACTCTAATGTTGAAACGACGCATGATTCGATGGTCAAAAATTCTGTCACTGCCGAAATGGTCAAAGCTGAAACCGTTGCTGCAAGGAGGAGCAGCGTTGCAATTGCGAAATGTTGCTTTAAACTTAACCTTTTTGATGGTGGCACGGGTCACCCAAAGCTTAGATGACACAGGTGTTGCAGCAGCCGCACATGCTTTGGCAATACAAGTATTTCAAGTGGGTGGTATTGTATTGCTCGCGCTAAGTGTAGTTGCACAAACCGTTGTGCCCAATGAGTTAATCGAACAAGTTGACAAGTCAACTGGCGAGCTTCGGGGTGGTAAGAGAGCTGCAAAGACAGTTGTCAATAGACTAATGTCTTGGGGGTTTGTGTTGGGATGTTTACTTGGATCGCTACAGTTACTAATGCTACCGTTATTACAGCGTAGCTCGCCTTTACCTGAAGTGAGACAAGCGGCAGTCATACCTTCAATTCTGGCGAGTGTCTATCAAATAATGAATGGCTTAGTATTGAAAGTCTGCGTTTTGTACTCTTCAATTGCCATTATTTGATTGTTGTAAATCTCATGTACTAACTTATCTTCTTAAACTTGTAGCATTGGAGAAGGCGTGATGATAGGCACTGGTAACTTCATGCAGCTTTCCATAGGGACGGTGGTCTCAACAATTGCCTCAATCATATCACTCAACACTCTTCCAAAGATGTTTGGGTTGACCGGTGTATGGATGAGCTTTGGAGTGTTCAACATCTTTAGATTAGCTTCAGTATGGATACATCAAACAAAGAATGGACCCCTCGCCGAGCGAAATCTACAGACATCTTAAGAAAAAGGTAGAAGAGAATGTTCCATATAATAAAACTGCCATATTTAACAGTCTAAACTTAAAAAATAATAGGAATATCTCGAAGGGCCTCAAGAGAGCTCGTCAAAACTATTCTCCTTTCCTTTCCTTCTGGCTACTTGTTTCTTCTTTGTTTTGGGGTCTTTATGCATTGCGTTGATGTAGTTCGTTGGTTGATTCTTCCTTAGTCTTTGAACGTCAGCCCGATGGGCCTTTACCTCCTTCAACTCATGCTTCACTTCCTTTAATTCAACATTAACTTCTTTCAACTCTGCCGTTAAAGATCGATTAGCTTGCTTGACATTAGTATATTTTGATGTGGCAAGGTCTGCATCCTTATTGGCAGTATTGACCGCTCGACGCAACTCGGCCTTGTACTTATCAAACTCAGCCTCTTTACTTTGAAAAATGGTTGCCAAGTTGACCAGTTTAGAACAAACTTCCTCCAGATTGGCCTCGACGTCTTCGTTGATTGCGCTTAGATCTGCGACTTGTTCCTCTGCTGTCGATAGTTTCTCCTGAAGATCATGGCAATCATCAGACTTTCTTTCCAATTCCTCAACTGTTGTTGATAAATCATTCTTACAACTGTCTAACGATGATTTAAAGCCTTGTCGGGCCTCACGTTCTTGTTTCAAGAGTTCCTCGAGTTCGATAATCCTTGCCTTGTCACCAGAATGTTCCCGATTTAGTCTTTCACTTTCCTGTTCTGCCTTCATTCTCATCTCCCGTTCCTCATGGTACATTTCTTCCGCATACCTCCGCTCATCAATATGTATTTGTGAAGTATTTCTAGCAGCCATGCGAGCTTCAGACTTTGTCAATTCAAGTTGTCGTTCATATGACAAGCGTTGATCATGAAATGAGTTACTCAGAGTATCTCTTTCTGTCTCAACTTGTTTGAACTTTCTAGACAAATTCTGTAGATCCCTCTCGGATTGTGCAAGCTTGTAACGAATCGTACTATCCTTTCTTGCCACCGAGTCACTTGCCTTTGTAAACGTTATCGCAAGAGAGCGCTCGTCGATGACAGCAAATAAAGACTTTTGAAGATTCTGAGCTCTCCATGTCATGTCTGCTGACTTGCCCTGTGCCATTGCCACCTCAAACATTGACAAGAAACTAGAGGAACATAACAATTTGTCCTTTGCAATTCTTTGCTGTGATTGTATGGATGATCTGCTGTCGTCATTATTATGTTCCATTGCTGCCATGTCATTATTCACGAACGAGGCAAAGAGATAGAGTAAACTCATACTTGCCGAGCCACCTAGCGTGTCGATTGTGATGTGTTCATTGCATTGAATTGAATTCGCAAATAAGTTCAGCACCTCATTTGACAATGAGAAGGCAAAGACCTCACTGGCACTCATTGAATAAATACAAACTCCTAGAAGATCTCCTAATAGGCACATTCGTGGATGTGAACGAGAATTGAAGTCAGAAATATTGCCATTAATTGAGGTCTGTGTACTATCAATCAGAGATGACAATACTCCTTCAATCGTAGAGCCAACATCTTCAGTTTCAAATGAGCAGAGAATCAATTCTGATAATCTATCTTGTGTTCGGTCTATTGGATTGCCATCAATTAGAGCACGCAATAAAGATGACGCGCATGAAGACACCGAGAATGATTTCTGTTGTTCATGTGCATCATGAGTAGAAGTGAAGGTTAGATGACCTCTTCGACAAGGAAAGGGTAAAGCAGACAGTAAAACTTTGCACTCACACTGGCAGATAGATGCATCAGTCCGGCTACAAAATGTGAAACATAGTCATCATTTGCAGAAGATTGCTGTTCGATAAATCTTCTAATGAACTGTCGAACCAGTACAGGCATGCCTGTATGAAGCTGCAGTAAAAAGGAGAGAGGAGAGTCTATGGTCGAATTATCATAGCTTCGACTACTGTCTCTCTGTCTACCTCGATCGCATATACCTTCTGTGATGTTTTGGAGAAAGTTTTCTAACTTTCGTCCAAACTGCGATGCAATCAAGTCGGAACCACCAACCATGCATATCAAAGATAAGACGGAAATGGCACTGCTTGTAGCCTTACTTGTTATGACACTTTCTTTGCTCTTATTCTTCTTTCTACTTGGTTCTTCATCTTGCCATGATAATGCCATTTCAACCATCTTCTTCATAAGGTGGGAATGAAGAAGATCATCAATAGAGCCGTTACTACTTCCCATCTGTCGAAATGATGTCGACAGTGAAGATGGTCCTGATTGATCGACGTGTTCGGGCAGTGCAAGGATAAGTAGCGATAGGGATGCTGCACAAACTGCCTCACTATCACCAGGATCAGAAGAGGCAGTATTCTGCTGATTTGTCGAACTACGCAATCTAGCACGAGTCTCAACGACAAAGAAGAGTTTCTGACATAACCTGTCAACTGTCCTGTTGCTAGATTCGTTGCTCCTTGAGTCATCATTATCGGACGAGTCGTCTGTTAGTAACCAACCAGAGACGATACCAGCATGAAGCAATGAAGATAGGTATTCGACAATAGCAGCAAACATTCTATCCTTCATTACTGACGGCTGTCGACATGCCAGTGCATCTAAAGCTTGACTGTCGCCAGCTCCCTGTGTGTCAATGTATAGGCTTCCTCTTGACTTGCCACGCTGATTGCCACCCCTATTATTATTATTATTGCCGCGTCCGTCCTCATCAACAAGGTGAGGATCATATTCGAGAATAAAATCATAAGCATAAGCGGCAACTTGACTCAAATGATGATGTCTAGGATGAGATGAGCCCCGACTACTATCTTCTAATTTCAAGCCAAGGTCCCGACCAAGGGCTGAAAGCCAGCCAACTCCACCTCCGTTCACACCGGTGTCAATAGCGGAAATTGTATGTAAATCATATGGAGATGAGTATGCTGTACAAGCTGACGAAGGATCTAGTGATGTTGCATGTCGCGCAACGAAGATTGTCGCCTCGAGTCCACGAGATAAAGTCAAAAGTGATAGGGCTGGGATGGTGCATACATCTGTTGCTGCCTCTTGGGTCTGAGATGGCACAGGACAAAAGTAACTTATGGCATCAATGACTGTGAATGACGACAGAGAACCACTCGATTTCAGTGTGGATTTCAAGACAGAGTAGACAATATCAGCCTCCAAGCATGCAAAACAAGTGGCCAAAAACTCTAACGATGCCTCCACTAGTGCTGATGATACCGCGGGTATCTTATCATTTCCTCCCTTACTGTTGGAATTCTGAACAAATCCAGCAACACGACAAGGTTCAGCTTTATATGATTTGCCAAACTTTCCATTGAAGTTTGGATCATACGATGCCTCATGACAAACTTGTGCAGCTAATACCATCGTCCCAAAAGCCAATTGTTCTGATGTCCACGAAGAAAACTCAGTGGAAGATAAAGCATTCTTCCTTCCTTGAGGTAAAGTACTTGAGAGTTGAACAGACCTTGCATTACGACCATGAACGCTTTGACCTGAAAAGACAGCCTTTGATGATGATAGCATGTTATTTACATTCCCTGCACCCCAATATCCACCACCGATTCCATTCGAATCATCATGAATATTCATAACACTCATGAAGGAGGGCAAACTTCGGGGACTTGGAGGATTAAAGTCTCGTGGACTCTCGCCATCAGTACTAGTTGAGCCTCCGCTTGTCCGACTTGTGTTGTTTCTATTATCAGTACATTTGGTGTGACGCGAGACAATTGCCAACCGGGCCAATGAACGAGATGCTGCATCGAATAGACGTTTGCGATGTAATTGTGCAGACGCTGCCGTTTGTGATGTTGTGGATAGTGGTGAGTCAACACCGCCCATCATGTTGGTATCGTTGTTATTATTGGCAGGTTTTGAAAAGAGAAACGAGTAGTCACCGCCTCCACAATTATTCTCGTCCATTGATTCATCTAACTGATTATCATTGAAGCAGTTTGAGGGAAAAGAACCAAGTAAATCTAAAAGAGATGACCGGAATGATTCTTCTTGCCAAGTTTCTCCTCCTTCATTGTTTGTATTATTTGCGTCTCTATCATCACGACGTGTACTGGTAGTAGTGCGATTGTTTCCTTGTTGACGAGATCTCATGTTGTCCAAGGCAATCCTTGGCACATTGGCGGCAGCATTTTTAGCCGGTGGTGGTGGTTGCTTTCGATGATATGGATTGGCTGTAGATCTAGCCGCTGGTAAAGAACGATGGTTATCCCGGTGATTCAAGATGGGCTGAGAATTGTTCCTAGACGTCTGTCGACCATACTGATCGTTATGCTGGGAGTTATTTCGTTCATCACCATCATCATGATTATTGTAGCTGGGTAAACTTTGATGTTGGTGACTAGATGCTTGACGTCCTCGTTGGTGATAATTTGGCTGATATTCTTGCCTCCGACGATCTTTCTGTGAAGCATTATGTTGACTGCGGTGATTGATAGGTAAGCTACTGCTGTGATGGTGATTTGTTTGAGAATCATCATTCCTTGTGGATGTCTGATTCATCACCCGATTATTGTTATTTGCAGGTGCCTGCTTTCTTCCCATATTGGTGTCAGAGATATGATTTCTCCCTTGGCTTTCAGACTGTTGCTGTTCTTGATATTGCTCCCTCTCTTTCTCACGATGAATCTCTTGCCGTTGATGGTCCTTCTCTTTCTCACGACGATCCACTTTCTGTGGAGGTGAAGGAGGATCATTATTCTGCTGCTCATGATCATCGTTCTGTTTGATATTATCCAAAGGCATATTTCCCAATTCCCTTTCCCAAGGTTGAGTATCAGCAAACGAATCCATTGGAGACGATTCTTTCGCTGCACCCTCATCCCCACCTCCACCATAATTATTAATTCTACTAGTATCTTCCGACTCCTCATTCTGTTTCTGAGGTGGAGAATCGACAGGTGCAGCTGCTGGCTTTAATGGTGGTGGTTGCTGTGACTTCTCAGCCAATTCAGCCTCTCGTAACTTCCGTCGACGATTCACCTCCTTCATAAAATCACCCTCACTCATATTCTGTATATCAACACCATCATCATCACTATCATCACTACTTTCCATTTGATCTGCAATAGTACGCATTCGTAACTTTTCCTTGGTGTTTAACTTCTTATTCTTACCTCCTTTATTAGCTTTAGTTTTGTTTGCTACACGTCTTTGAATTTCAGAAAAGGGTGTGGAATTCATAGTTGAGGATGTTAATGGATCGTAGGTTAAATCTCCTGCTGCACCACCGGCGCCGCCGCGTATTTGACGTGGTACACCTGTTGATTGTGTAGATGGATTTAGTGGTGAAAGTCGATTATTATCATCGGACTGTTGAGGGTGAGTCATAAACTCTAATTCATTATCTTGTTTTTCATCTTCATCTACCTCCATGTTACTATCTCCTTCCCCTTCATCACTATTATTACTATTATCATCATCTGATAATAATATTTTAGATTCATCCCTAGTTTCTTCTTCTCCCAACATGGTTTCATCAGGGTCTTCTAATATTTCATCATCATCAAAGTTATTGTTGTTGTTATTATTTTTGGGTGTAGTCTGTTCTAATGTCTTGCGACGGATACGCTGACTCCTTCTTCGGTTCATATTATTATTAATACTGTTGTTATTATTAGATGATGTTTGATTTTTCTTCTTGTTCTTGGTGTCTACGTATACGTATTGTGATGATGGCATCTATCAGTGAGAGAATCAACAGTAAGTTGGCAGTTGGTCAATAAATTTATTATTATTGTTTTGTTAGTGCTGCGACTGGAAACACAGCGCCGACAACCCTGGAATAAATTCTCAATAGGAATGGGTTTTGTGTGCGTGGTTAGTAAATATGGGAGAGCACGCTATGTTTAAATAACTGCACACAATATGTACCTAGCACGCAATTATTAATTATTATGCCGTATCGTACTTTCGATTTTCCCACAGATTTTCCCGGCAAAGTAGATCGGTGATGGTATCTTATTTTTTATTTATTACAAATGTAAAAAAAGCTCCGAGAAATTAGTCGGAGGTTTTATGCTAGCTGTGTGTTGTAGGAGGCACTGCATACTGTTACCTAGAGAGGATAGTATTCTCCTATAACTTACCATATTAGACCATCCATTAACGATCTTTGATTGGGATAATTGATCGGTGGCGGCTAAGTATCAAAGTTTTATCTCCCACTCCAATCCTTCACTCTCATTGATATCAAACTGATACTATTCAATATATCGTATTGATATTCATATTATCTTAACACACATATAATATGTTTGGTGTAGGTCGTAAAAAGTCTAATAAGTCTGTAGTTCGATCAGTTGTAGCATCTGATTCGTCCGAAGATGATGCACAACATCGTCGTAGTATACAATCTAAAAAGAGTAAGGGTAGTAAAAAGAAAAAGAATAAGAAGAAGGCTGCAAATAATACCATGCTATCATTTGATCCAGAAGATGGTGGATTAGATAATAATGACGAGTTGCAAAAGAAGAAATCCAAGAAACGGAAGAAACACTCTTCATCATCATCTAAACACAAAAAGAGTAGTGGTTTGGGATATGGAGGTTTAGGAGTAATGATGCCAAATACATCAGATGGATCTGAAGATGATAATGATAACATGGAAATAGATAGTACTCCGAGTGGTTATGATGCTTCTGCATTGGAAAAACTTAAGAGTGAACAAAAGCGTAGCACGTTTGTAAAACAAGATAAGAAGAATGAGGAGTCCGCGAAGTCGGTGGATAACAACAATAATACAGGTAAAGATACCAACATTACATCAAATTCTATTGTGAAAGAGAGTAGAGAAGAAGAGTTTATATCTCTATCGGGTGATAATGTTTTAACAGGTGAGGAAGCTATGGCATTTGCAAAACAACATGATGAGAATGATAACATGGAGTTTGATCACGGACTGCAATCCCCTCCAAGTCCACCATTAGAATCATCAACGAATGATAAATCTGTCGAAAAGAAAGTTGCAGGTATAGATATAAATGCAGATATGATGATGGATGTAGATAACCCCTCGGAGGTAGATGAGGGGAATCGTCAATGGGAGGATATAACAGCACGTCGAGCAGGTGTTCTACCTCCAAAGTCGGCTACATCTGGGCGTGAAAGTCGTCAACAACAAGCCAATAGTAGCAATTCATCACTTGGTAAGATACGATCATCATTACAACCAACTATATCAAATCTTGATAATGTATACTCAGATCTTGATACAAGTATCTCTCGACATGAATCGACAATATTCACAACACAAGAGGAAGTTTCCACTAAAGAAACAACATTACAAAAACATGGCAAGGCACTAGAATATTATCAAGTATTACGAGAAGATTTGGCAACCTGGATGGGTGCATTGCGTGAACTCAATGGTATGGTAAAGAAGGTTGAAGATGCAAAGTGTAAATTAGAAGCTGAAATGTCAGTAAGAAGGAGGGATCGTTTTGTTGAATGGGGCAAAGATTGTACAGAAGTTTTGGAAAGTAGTGGTTTGTTAAAGAATAAGGTGTTGGGGAAGGATGGTCTTGACACCGCAGTTCCTAGTATTACCCGACCAAATAATGTACAAGTTGATGAGTTTGGTAGAGATCTGTCGTCAATGGCATCTATATCACGTGTTAAGCGGTGTAATCAAAGGCGAAAACGATGCCTCAATCGACTACAGCAAGAGTCCAGTAAGAACAGCAATAATAGCACTTCAGATCAAAGTGCAGAATGTTCCAATGATGATAATTTTGATACTGCTGAAATTGATGAATGGAAACAGAGACAAAAGGCACTGATGCAGGCTATTGATATAATACCTACCTTGGTCAAGGATGATTATCTCTCAATATCAAACCTATGCACATTGTTTTATGATTGGGAACGTACATACCCCGATGATTATAAGAATTGTTATGCAGACATGAGTCTTGTCCAAATGACATCAGCACTAGTTCGATTGGAACTATGCGGTCTGAGTGTACTGGATACTAATAGTACACAAGATGTTATTGATGTTTCAGAATTCAAGTGGTTTCAAGACTTGAAGAAGACAATAAGAGTGGCAGATAGTGCAGTTGAGAAGGAGACAAGGCCCCGTAAATCTATTCTTCTTGAAGTTGTTCAAAAGCAAATTGTTGATCGGTTGCTAGACTCGATCTCATTAGATGATGAAAACAAGGACGGTATTAAACAACATGGAATATATGACCCATTCTCAGTAGTTCAAACAAAACGAATGTGTTCAGTGTTGTCATCATTATTGAAATACTTCACCAGCTCATCTGGTAATGATGGCAAAATTATCTGCAAAGAGATAATCGAACAGATCTTGAATAAACTCATATCTTTTCTCAAACATACTCTCTCAAGAATGACAATACCCATTGCTGATGCATCAAAGATTACAATGAGAGGAAATGAGTTTGTAATGAAAGAGGGAGACAATGGATTTGACAATGAGACAACTGATGCGATATCTTATTCAACAATCGTTCAAGCAAAAGAGTTCTGCACCCTGGTTAACAATACACTTGGGCACTGGTATCCTGTGCTGAATGAAATATGTGAACCAGATAAGGTAGCATCTTTGGTGCAATTCGTGTTTGCAGATGTCGTATCTCTTCGGCTACTGCCAATCCTTACTTCATTGCATGATATATCATCTTCGAGTGATATTAATGAGCAAAAAAAGTTGGCCAAGACAATGATTAACGGTATCTTGGACACTGTCAAGACTGCTGAGAATGGAGATGATGACTGGATGTTGATGACTGCACCATTGAGAGTATTAGCCGAACAATGGAGCTAGAGTAATTAATGGTTAAAGAGTTCAATTTGATAAAAGAGATACTCAACTTCCCACATCGGTATCCCCGTTGCAAGAATAAAAGTTAAGGAGTGAGAAGATAAACTTGGTACCTGCCATAATAATAAAATGGTATGCTGCAAATAGTATATGTTGGTGACAGATGATGAGAAAAAAAGCAATATTATGGGTAATATCTTCTTGATGTTTTACTTTCTCTACTCTCTATGGTTTATAACAATCATATTATTGCTCAACGATGTTGATGGATTTATCTGCCCGATATATTATAATATCCATCGTCATACCATAATGTCATCTCAGATTAATAGTGCATTATTCGACGATAATAATCCGATATATCCGACAGATACACTCGTCAATATTGGTAGTATTGGCTTGAATAGTACACAAGTATTGCAACCTGATATTGCATACTTCTATCTACAAAACACTCTTGGTTTGTCAGAGGAAACGATGTGGAAGATAACTCTAGAGGCAGGATCGGGTGCGTATATTATGTTGTACATATGATGTGTCATTCACAATGGGATGCATAATACTAATGACCTCTTGTTCTTTCATTGATAGTATTAGGTATGACCTCGCGCAATCTTGAGAAGAAAATAAGTCTCCTACGCCGGACAATGAACCTATCAGATGAAGATATCAGAGTGATATTGGGGAAGCAACCGGCACTATTACATTACAGTGCTGATCGAAACTTAGCACCTACTATACTGTTTTTGGTTAGAGCTTTAGATTTGAGTAAAGCAGAACTTCGTATAATGATTATGGAATGTCCAAGCATAATAGGCTACTCTCAGAAGAACTTACGGAAAAAGTTTTCGTTTTTTGCTGCTTTATATGCGAGTGATGACGTTCATGGTAGAGATCGTATAAGGAAGCTACTAGTTGATACTCCCAAGCTTTTACTTTCATCGGTAGAGACAGGATTGCTGCCGCGGATGAAGTTCCTACATAATGAGATTCAATTTACTCTTCCTGAGCTCCAAAACTTATACGAGAAGAATCCTCGATTGCTATTGTACAGTTTGGATGACAACTTGAGGGAGAAGATTGTCTTCTTTTTCATCTTACAACTGCAGATGGAAACAAAGGATGTCCGAAAGCTCCTCAAATCATATCCGCAAGTGATGGATTACAATCTTGACAGTCATATCAAGCCAATTGCTGAGTATTGCATGACAGAAATGGGTTTCTCTTCGACAGAGTTTGCAAGTATAATACTCAAATTCCCGCGATTGTTCACCTATTCATTGTTTCGAATCAAGCATGTGATTGGATATTTGAGGTTTGAGCTAAACCTCAATCCAAGTCAAGTCAAACGGGTAATATTTCAAGCACCACAAGTGTTTGGATTAGGTGAAGATAATGTGAAGGAAAAGCTAAATATATTGACGACTCGATTAGGTTTAACATCTGAGGAGCTTGGCCATGTATTCTCCACAATGCCAACAATTATATGTTTGTCGGCTAACAAGACCTTAACACCAAAGCTTGACTACTTGGAACAAACAATCATAAACAACCAGATTCTTAAGGAGTCAATCATAAAGCAACCAACACTTATTGGATACTCGCTCGACGGCCGCCTCCGACCACGAATGCAGAGATTGGTAAACGCTGGCATCCCCGCACATAAAATCACTGTGGGTATATCCATGTCAGAGGACAAATTTAAGAATTGGATCAAGTCTTCACAATTCAAAACTATGCTTCATTCTATGATTACAAGACAAAACTCGACAGTGTCGGGAATCCTTTACAAGATGTTCGACTTCAAAGAAGAGGAGCTGAATAAAGTATGCTCTGAGGTTGATGGTATCAAAAGCAAGTGGACTGCCTTTACACTACAATCTTGGATGGCATTTGTAAAAGAGGAGCTTGGGGTATCGAATGAGGAACTAAAGAATATCATCCTTTCGTATCCCCAGCTACTTGATAAAACTTTTCAACGTACACTGAAACGTCGATTGAAGCAGCTCCGCCTTGCTAATCTCAATATATTAGACAATCTTGACACAATCGTATACTACTTGGATGATGAATTTGCGGATTGGGTCAGCCAAGTTATAAACACAAATCAACGGATGGAAAGACTACAGCTGGCTGGAGCTACAATAGATTCTGAACAAACATCAGCTTTGATGAATATGAGTTATGACGATTTTCTATCGAGTATAACATTATTTGAATTGAGACATAAGTATTTCAATGTATCGGAATGTTTACAGTCTACTCTACAAATGAACGTCAATGAGACTGATATGATTTTGCTATCATTTGCCAGTATGGAAGTGAGTATTCACAATATAAACAAGACTATCGGGTATCTTCGAGACTTGGCCGACGGTGATGTACTACAAGTAAAGCATGCAATCCTTCAGCACCAAGAGCTACTGTTATCTTCCTTATCTTCCTCGCTTGAGTATCGACTTTCTGAGCGTACGTCACCTTTGTTGGGCAACTCAACAACAAATGATATGTTGCAAATTGTGACTATGACTGAAGAAGATTATCAAAGTTATCTTTCATCTATTACTCTTCAAAAGATATTCACTCAAAGAGAGATCAAGTCGATACTGACCGAGGCCGAAGGAGTGTTAGATGCAAGTAATGTTACTACCAATCTTGACTATTTACTAACACAGGGGTCAACATATGACGTGAAAAATGCACTTCTGTCACGTCCAAAGATCTTGTTCTATCCTCTTGAAAAGCTGCATGATATGTCTAACGTTTTGGCTACTACAAGAAGGAATAAGAAGACATATCAATTCAGAAGTGAAAGTCGAGCTGTTCTCAAAGATACACTAGACCTGACTACAGAGGAGGCTGAATATGTTCTATCTTGCTGCAAATATACTTCACTAAACGATCCCCAAGTCTTCCTTGTGCCCAAATTAGATTATCTCTTGTCAAAGTTTGGTGAGAGTAAAGAGCTTGCATTGTGTGTTCTAGACAATCCAAGGCTGCTAGACTATTCCTTGGAAGATCTGATTATTCCTCGAATGGACATGTTGATAGAAGAAGGATTGGACCCTTACCATATCAACGATATCATGTTGCTTACTCAAGAGGAAATTGATGAAAGAAAAGGTTTACAGATGCAACTTAATATGACAGGCTCGGAGTTGAACCATCTCCTACCACTTACAGAATGGCATCATGTAAAGACAAGCAGTAAGCGAAATAATATTGAATACTGGGCATTGCAATTGGATTCCTCCCCCGATGACAATCTGAAAAAAGTACTACTCAAAGAACCAATGTTATTGAAGCTATCACTTGGAAACACAATAATGCCGCGTATGGAGTTGCTGGTGGAGTCAGGATGTCCTCCATCAGATATTAGCGAAATTGCATCACTGTCATATACAAAAGCACAAGAATATTGCACAAAAATGTATCTATGTAAGAAGTTAGATCTATCCCCAATAAAACTGGATAAATTGCTAGCAGATGTTCCAAAGTCAAAGTATACATATGATCTCAGAGAAAAGGTGGATATCTTATATCATGTCTTTGACCAATCAAAAATAAAATTGAAAGAAGCACTGTTCTCTAGACCATCAATACTGAAACAACCTTTGAATGAGAGGATAAAACCAAGGACAGATGTAATTAGTTACTTGAAATCAATGGGATTGGTATTTTCTCCAAAAGAAATGGTTAGGCTCTTTACACTTTCTGAATCTAAGTTTGCAAAAGACATAGCTCCGCGGATTAAAACTTGGTCACCAATTCTATATAAAAAGTACAAAGAAGATGGTACAACGATAAAAAAGAATGATGATATACTATCAATATTGAAAGACTTTCCACCTTCAATACAATACTCTTATTCTGATGAAACCAATAGAGAAGTAGCAAGAATTGTACATTGGAGATAAGTTGTACATAGAGAATGCAAGCAAAACGTTAAGGAATGAAAGGGTAATAATCAAAAGCTAATTATGCAACAAGTATGCATCTGATAAGATAAACCTATTTTATGTTGTAGTATTTTCTGAGCAATAGATGTGAAAGTGTGATGGAGGGCCCTACAATGGTGCTGATAGTGTCCATTGCCCTTTCATATACATATACAATGGCAAAACATCAATATCTAAGAAAGAGAGTGATGCATGCCTTCGCGCAATGGCCATACATTGTCTGACAGC
>Ga0214481_100152_pt1 | contig 34220 bp, 25 predicted proteins | sample M1_20Mar14CPVII9_4_FD_165057 | JGI IMG/M metagenome (GOLD analysis project Ga0214481, IMG submission 165057) | Marine eukaryotic communities from Monterey Bay, California, United States - M1_20Mar14CPVII9sort6BwellG10 | ecosystem: Environmental > Aquatic > Marine > Unclassified | place: USA...
AATTTAGATATTGCACTTTGTCCGGTATCTTCAAGAAACAGCCTAGACCAAACAACTGGGCAGTGACTAACAATACTGAAAATTGTCACTCCTCCTTCCTACAACGTTATCCGATTGAGCCCAAGGACAAGGCATACGTTATTCAACAACTAACACATATACTTGATGGTATTGAGAAGAAGGCCCTCGGTGAGAAGGAGAAGAAGGAGCTTAGCGGACGGCATGTGAACGCGTCTAGCCGAAGTTATATGCGGCTCATCATGGTAATGTGTGAGGATAGACTCAGAGATAAGATGCTTGCCGTGTATCAAAGCAAATCTCGTTCCGAGTTAGACGGAAGGAACTCGGAAGATGCAGCCCTTACATACTACGAAGAAGTTGCAGCACTTTACAATGATGAAGAGTGGGATGCTATTACACCCGTGATGAAGGGTGCACATGTTGAGCTCAACAAGTCCATGACTCTTCCATTCGAAGGTTCACCCATCGATGCTGAGACAGTCAAGGTACGTGTCAGAGACCTACGCTCAAGATTCAACCAAGCTGTTGGTAATTGGAGAGCTAGTGGTAATGGAAAGGGTAACTTCAATGACCCACGGGGTGTTGGTACCAAGATAGTGCGTTTCAATGATATAGCATATGAGGACGATCTTGCTGAGCACGGAGAAGACGAAGAAAAGGAGATTATGTTTGTGGATGACGACAGGTTTCATTTCTGTGGTGGCCGCCTCGCTCTTCTCTTCTTTTGGGGTATGCTGGATTTGTGTAGTCTCGTAACTTTCATCCAACAACACTGTAAAAAGTGTGGTGTAAGTTCAGACAAGGATGCAACGTCATCTACCCGTTCCTCAGGCATTAACAAGACTACCAAGGCAAAGGGGAGGAATACAGCATTGGTAAAGGCACTCATGTCTCAGCAGGCTGACATGATTGGCGAACTACAACACCAGCAAAAGGTAGAAGCAGCAGAGACCAATCTTCTCTTGCTCAATGATCAAATTCGTTTGGCGAGGCAAGAAGTTTCTCAATGGTAAGTGGATACTTTTGTGCACATGATATGTATATGTATCATTTCATATACTATGCACTCACACATCACTCCTATTCTCTTCTATACAGTCAATCTTCTCAAATCAAATCATACAAAGAACTCAAGGAGGCAGAACAGATGGAAGAGGTGGATAAGAAGTTGGTATCAATGTTGAAAGAACAGCACGAAGGGAATGAGCAGCATGCTCAAGATGCCAAAGCGGCATTGGACAGGTTGATTAAGAGTGAAGAAGCTAAACAATCATCACTACGGCAGTTACAGAGGCAGCAGACGAGCTCCCGTAACAACAGTAGCAGAAGCAAACGTTCCCGTGACTTCGACATTGATAAGGAGCTCGAGGAGATGGAAGAAGAGCTGAAGGGTTTCAAGGATACCGATGGTGAAAAAGAAGACGACGATACCCTTGCCGATGCTACTTCTTCCAAAGCATCTAGCAAAAAGCGTGCCAAAGTAGGAAATGAGCAAGATGAAAGTGATACGAGTGATATTGAAAGTGAAAATCAAAGTATGAGCTTGAATTATTCAAATGAACAAGCAGCAATTGAAGAGTCAATGAAAAAACAAGCAGAGAAAGAAAGTGAAGAAGACGTCTAGATAGTTCATACGGAATAACAATAGAAAAGGATTATATTGAGTATAATGTTTCATGTGTGTACAACTACTAGTCATAAAGCTCTAGTCATTAGCTAAAGATACCGGACAAAGTGCAATATCTAAATTTAGGATCGGGGAGGTGGACGCCGCAGATTCTGATCCTTCACCGATGCAAGCATCGCGTCCATTGGTGTATGAACATCATCACTGTCTTGTCGATGCCTTTCTGCATCAATAAAATGATGGCAGTTGTCCAACAATGCAGAAGGACGGCCTCCAGCTCTAGAGAGTTGAACAACACCACTACTTCCTCCCTCCTCCTCTTGGTATCTTCTAACCTCACTGTTTAGGTGGTTCCAGTTTCCACCGTCAACACCGTCACAAACATTCTCTTTATGATCAATACAGAAGTTGTGAAGGCGACATAGACACATAACTAATGGTCCAACTTTTGGTAGAGGAATAGAAAGTGGCGAACGAAGTATGGCAAAACGATGGACGAGCACTCCGAATGATGCACGCTCAATAGTAGTACGGAGTTGAGAATGGAAGTAGTTGTATGCATCTTCATATCCTCGACGTGTACCTTTCAAAGGTGTTGCCATGAATGGCTTCTTGACATATGCACAATCTCCGATCAAAGTCATACCCTCTAGTATCTTCTGTGCACCGCTCACGAGATTATGATAGAGAGATGATGTTACCCATGCCATATAATCACTTGAAGAACCCGGCCAGTTGATATCGATCCATAAAAAACGAAGCATATGATCACATATAGCTTGCATATTCATACCATACTTATCCTTTCTGTGGCAGCGAAAGTTGGACTGTCCAACATTGACATACTCGGCCATGGCGAGAGAAGGCATACGTGTCCAGATTAGTATACCATCAATGGCACCAATAACGTTATCAAACCCCGCTCCACTTTTTGCTAAAAATCCCTCTGCAATCATACGCTGACCATCGGCATCCGGGAAACCAAATGCCAAGGACGATGTACTATTTACTGCGTCGATGACGCCCCATATGGATATAAATACTGATACGAGCGATACCCCATGCCAACCGAATAAATCTAATGGATCAGCACCTGCAAAGAACCTCATTGCAATACTGAGACGTACTTTTGTATCGATTAGGTACTTACTCTTAGATGGATCACGTGTACCTCCTCCGCTAGGAAAGAAAATTTGTAGTAGCCGAGGGAGGAGTATGTTGTGCAGATCATTGAATGTATCTTTACTCATACGATATACTCTCCGAAAGTCACCATCGGTATACGCTGATGCAATTGTTTCATCGAAGTTTACCCTCTCTCTTGACATCTCAAAGGTCTTGTTGCCTCCATACTTGCTATCTGTCATGAGTATGGTCGAAAAATTTATTAATGAAAATACCATGACTAGCATCATCATTTGCCGTGCCATACGAGCACTCCGAAGCCGCTGAACGGTACCGATGAGGGAAGCACCACCCTCGGTCATGTCTGTATGTGTACGCTTAGACATGGCTGCATATATTGAGGACTATTTCGCTATATAAAAGGAGATGCACCTTTGCTCACATCATGTGTTTTTTTTTATGAGCGTCAAATACCATCACCAAGCAAAACCAATGCTGTATCACACGAATTGGCGAAAGAACGAGTATCTAGTGGGTACAAACGGGTTTTTAGTATCCCTTTTTAGGTTGTTTTTTGGCAACTTGGTCTGCGAACCGGCCCTCTGCAAGAGGACTTTTTCGAAGTTTGATTGCAAAACTAAGTAAGTAAAATCCATACTTGTTTTTTTTAGCTTCGTTCAGCAAAAAATTGTTTGCGAGATCACTTAAACAAGGCCTCAAATGCAAAAAAATACAACAAATAACCAACACAACGGCAGCAAACTAGTAGTAGCGGCCTCTCCTCCTACGGCAATTAATATCCAACACAGGAGATAATATACATATATTAGAGAAACAAAACAAAGCAAAATCATGTCACGATGGTTCCGTTCCGAACACATGGAATACATCTCCTTAATTGTAAATGAAGATGCTGCACATGACTGTTTATCCGATTTAGGTAAATTATCTTCAATACAATTTACTGATTTAAATCCAGATTTAACACCATTCCAACGTCGATATGTTAGTTACGTTCGTCGATGTGATGAATTAGAACGTAAATTACGTTTCTTTGGTAATGAATGTGATAATTTTGGGCTGGAATTACATGGTGCGGGAGATGTTGAGAATTTCTTAGAAAGTAATAATGGTAGTGTTAGTGTTAGAAGTGGTAGTAGTGCATCTGCTGTAAGTGGTGGTAAGGGTGCTAGTGGTACACAGTTATTAGAAAGTTTGGAGGTTGAGTTGGAAGGTGAGTCTCTTCTCTTTTTTATTGTTATTTTATAGGGTGGTGGTATATTTATTAACGGTCATAGTGGGGTGGTGGCTGGGGTTGGATGGAATTATGTTTCTTCGTGGATTAGGATTTTATTAATGATAGTTAAATTATTGATATTGGGGGATATGGGGTTTGTGTTTGGCGGTGTGTATGATATGAGGTGGGGGTATTCAATATTTATTTTTGCAACTTGTGAGCGTTAGATGGTGCACCCACAGTCTATGTATGGTATGGTAATTAGGTTTTCGGGGTTAAATGGTGGAAGAGGGATTATTAATTCATGAGTCTGTTTGAAATTTGCAATACATTGGCATGTTATTTTACCAACTCTTCTTCTAATGCATATCACATGTTCTCTTTAATTATTTTTAACACACACACAAATCCAAACACAGGATATGAATCCCAACTTAAGGAATTAAATGCCTACTCTGAAAAACTCACACGTGAATACAACGAGAAGGTAGAGCTCCAAGAAGTCCTTGAGAAGGCACGTCGGTTCTTCATGACTGATGCTCCCCGTCTTGCCGTATCGGAATTATCAGGAGGACGTTCCTCCAATAAGCCCGGTGCATTATTAGCTGGTGCGCATGACGATGAGGCACGTGCTGAATTAGATATGCGTTTTAGTTCTATTACCGGTGTCGTGTCCACTGAGGAGAAGGTCCGATTTGAACGTATGATTTTCAGGGCCACACGTGGTAATTGTTATGTTAGGTTCGCTCCCATCAAGCAACCGATTACTGATCCTGAAACTGGATCACTTATTGAAAAGTGTGTCTTCATCGTCTTCTTCAAGAGTTTATCCATTGAAACCAAGTTGAAGAAGATTTGTGATGCATTCTTTGCTCATCGGTACTCTCTTCCCGATATGGATGACGCCCCTGCAGTTGATAGGATGTTAACCGAGAATGCCCAAGAGTTGGTAGACTCCCGTACTGTCCTATTGAAGAATCAGGATACTAGGTTCCGTTTATGTCAAATGCTTGCACAGCATACCGAACGTTGGACGTGGATTGTGTTGAGGGAAAAGGCCGTGTACCACACCCTTAACATGTTCAAGGCTGATGTTTCTGGTATGCTCCGTGGTGAAGGATGGGTCATCTCCGAAGCGTTTGAGGATGTCCGTGCGTCAGTTAACAACGCCCATAGTAATATGGATCACAACATGCCGTCACATGTTGATCAGGTGGCAAAACCTTGGCCTACACCTCCCACACACTTTACTACCAACAAGTTTACGTATGGATATCAAGAGTTTGTCAACACCTACGGTATTCCTCGCTATAGAGAGGCTAACCCTGCATTATTTACAGCGGCCACATTCCCTTTCCTGTTCGGTGTTATGTATGGTGATATTGGACATGGATTGTTCCTCTTCTGTGCTGGTTTGTACTTACTTTGGAATGAAGAGAAGAATGATAAGGCCAAGTTGGACGAGATGACGGGAGGATTGCACGCTGGACGTTATATGATTGTTATGATGGGATTCTTCGCCGTGTACGCCGGATTAGTGTACAATGATTGCTTCTCACTTGGTCTTAACCTCTTTGGTTCACGTTGGACATTCGGAAGTGATTCGCCCGAGGAAGGAGATGTTGCCGAGATGACAGGACAGTATGGAGATGGTGATTCCGTCTACCCATTTGGACTTGATCCCATGTGGCATGTTGCTGCCAATGAACTGCTCTTCTTCAACTCATTCAAGATGAAGCTGTCCGTGATCTTTGGTATCTTCCAAATGTTCTCAGGAACATGTCTGAAGGGAATTAATGCCATTTACTTTGGCAAGCGTCTTGACTTCTTGTTCGAGTTCTTGCCCATGGTGGCGTTTGCTAGTTCCCTCTTCGTTTACATGGTCATCTTGATTTTCATGAAGTGGAGTATCAACTGGAACTCTCGTATGTTGTCAGCTACCTGCCTTGACCCCAACTCTGCAGGATGGGGAAGTGCTGACTACCAAGAGACTGTGAATGGTCAGACTGGAGTGTGGGCTGATTGTGCCGGTGGAGGAGATGGTACATGCACTCCTTGGGGATATGTCTGCCAGGGCAACGATAGTCTTGAAGACAAGTGTCCACTTGACTTTGGTGGGTCTGGCGACGGATGCCAGCCTCCCAACCTCATCACCTCCTTGATCAACATTGCATTAGCTCCCGGAACTGTCGATGAGCCCATGTACTATGGACAAGCTGGTATTCAGAACATCTTGCTTGCCATTGCCTTTATTTCCGTCCCTGTCCTCTTGTGTGCCAAGCCCTACTTCCTAAGTAAGGAGATGGCTACACACCATCACTCTGCTCATGACGATGACGACGAGGATGATGAAGAACATGGTTTTGGGGAGATTCTCATCCACCAGGCCATTGAGACAATTGAGTTTGTGTTAGGAATGGTTTCCAATACTGCTTCTTACCTCCGTCTTTGGGCTCTTTCCCTTGCTCACTCTGAACTTGCCACTGTGTTCTGGGAGAAGGCTATGCTTTCCACCCTTAACCTCAACTGGTTTGCTACCTTTATTGGGTATGGAATCTTTGCCGGAACGACCTTTGGCGTTTTACTCATGATGGATGTTTTGGAATGTTTCTTGCATGCCTTGCGTTTGCATTGGGTTGAGTTTCAGAACAAGTTTTTCCACGCTGATGGAATCCGCTTTGCTCCCTTCTCGTTCAAGCAGATCTTGTCTGATGCCTCTGCAAATTAGATAAGATTTTGGTCAGAGTCGGAAGTTTGATTTGAATGTTAGTTAGTTGATAGTGAAGAGGGGCTCCTTGATTATTCTCAGCTTGTGATAATGAAGAGGATAGTTAACGGATTACCTCATTAGATAAATGTAAGAAATGGTTTATTTCAGGCAAGTATTAGTAATGTACGTATTAGTTACTTTAAGTCTCCTTATTGTGGGCCGAGAGTTCTTCTGCATAGACTCGGTATCGTTGGAAGTAATGAAGAAGTAAAGGTGCCTCAATCTTCTGACGACTACTACTGATACTTTGCTATCAAATTATACAATCCAGCCTTGGCAGCTTGTCCACCAACTATACTATCAACAACTCTACCATTCTTGAATAATAAAAATGTAGGCCAGCCATCGACATTATACTCTTCTGCTACACTTGGATAATAACTAACGTTAACTTTGCAAAATATCACCCGTTGCTGAAATTCCTCTAATTCAGACAAGTCTTTATAGATTGGTGCTATCATTTCACATGGAGGACAATTGTTGGATGTAAAGTCTAGTACTACAAGATGCTGATCGGATGTGCTAATTATAGTTTGTATTTGAGATAGTGATGTTATCGTTTGTATATTATTATTTTGCCCGTCACCACCACCTCGAATTGATAGTAGATTTGAGTATGCTCTTCTCCTGCTTTTAGATGATGACGATGCTAAATCTTTGTCATTGGTCGATATGTAGCTGATGTCTAATATATCTTGGACATTAGTTGATGGATTATTGATGTGAGGATACCTTCGAGGGTTGCATAAGAATGTTATGCTAATACTACCACAACTAACTCTGATATTATCCGGGTTATTATTATCTCCGCCGAAACTACCACCGCTTACAACAACTAATAATAATATCTCGAGCAAGAAGAGCAAGGCCAACATCATTGCATACTCATAGTTCTCGTCTCAGTTTTACGATTGGCGGGCTATATTAGCGATAGAACGGATCATAGAAAAATTAAAATGACCCGAGAGCATATCTACGCTGAGACTATCGTATGCTTTGCTCTCTAAAGGCAAACTAATCCCCATTTGATCATTGCAATATGGGCTTACCAGGAGTACTACAAAGCGCCAGAGATGACGGCAGCGATTGCAACAAACCACTCCGCTCCGAATCTGGCAGCAGTTCTGTCAGTTTTAGTAACAACACAAAAGTAACACAAAATAACAATTCACATACATATGATCTCCGCCCCTCTCGATTAATATCTCGTGGTATGTCCTCCTTTTCTAGATTATCCTCCTTCTCGTCTTCATCAACAAATAGCAGCGGTAGTAGAAGAAGTTTACTGCTAAAGAAATCATCAATATCAAAATCATTACGACGATTGGAATCAAGATTGAATTATAGTTCCAATAGTGGAACTGAATTAAGTCAATTGTATTTATCAAGTCCTGAAGATGATACAGCAGTAAGTGGAAATGGTAGCAATATTAGTAGTGGAGGTGGTAGGAGAAGATCATCATCTTGGTACGAATCGGCAGATTTGTACGGTAGACGAAAGTCATTCCGTAGATTAAATAGTTATGCAAAGTTCTTAGGTAAGCAAAGCTATATATATATATTGACAAGTTCTCACAGACTCGTCGTCTCCTTTGAACTTGTACTTACACAGACTCTTCTTGATTCTCCTCTTTTATAGATGTTGAAATGATGAGTAACATTAATGAAGGAGATGACGAAGAAGTCGAAGAGCGGATGTTGTTAATTGAAGAAACCACCGATACACCAGAGCTATCTAAAAGGAGAAGAAACTACTGCTGCTCCTGTACGAGGTTACTCACCAATAATCAAGCAGTGATTGTACCATTATTAATGCTCATTGATTTACTACTAGGTGTATCATTGAGTATATATGATTCCAACTTATTACGGAATGTACCAAATTTCAACTTCCCGTTGTGTTATGCATTGGTACAAAAGTTAACGAATGCTGTAGCAAGTTTGGTATTGATTTGTTTAAGTAGAAGGTGGGAGAGGGATTCATTATTATCCAAACAACAACAACAACAACAACAACAGTCGTCTGTAGTAAAGAAGAGTAGTAGTGCCAATCCAACAACAGCACCAACAATAGATTTGCCATCGGCACAAATATTTAAGCAACATGTTATACCACTATCAGCGGTGGCACTATTCCAAACTATATCTTCGTCCTTTGCCAATGAATCATTAACAATCATTCCATTACAACTATTCAAAGTCTGCTTGATGTGCGGGCCTCTATTTGTGGCGGTTATAACTACATGTATCGAAGGACAGGTATATAGTAAAGCACGTATGTTTGCACTAAGTTTGATTGGAATCGGTGCATGTCGGGCTGTCTATGCAGAGAGTGAGAATGCTGATAATCCAAGGTATATCATGATAGGAGCTGGATATGCTCTAGCTGCCTCGGCATTTAGTGGAATTGGATTAGTATTGAGTAGTGTATTGATGCATCATCAAGGAGAAAAAGATGATGACGAAGAAGATGGCAATGATAACGGAAGAGCTAAGAATGATTATGGCCCGACGACGACGATAGAAAAGAAGAACCAATCCAATTCAGAAAGAGTGGAGCTTAATCCTCTTTCTTTACTCTTCTATCTGAGTTGTGAACAAGTGGTAATGCTAAGTGCCTACCTCTTCCCCTGGGATGTTCTAAAAACATCTCAAGAAGAAGTAGTAAGCGAGGCAGGAGAAGAAGTCAGTGAATTTGCCGCATTCTTCATTTATATGAAAGACAATCCATGGAGATTATTGTCTTATTTAATGATTGGATCCATAATGTCATTATGTCTGGCAGTATTGACTTTTGTCTTGGTAAATCGAACATCTCCTGTTGCAACTAGTTTACTGGGTAATGTACGAAGTATTATGACAGTTGGGATAAGTTCAATCGTTTTTGGTGGTAGTGGCCATTCAACAGCAGCTGCATTCGGTTACACTTTAACACTAATGGGAGGAGTAGTCTATGGTATGGAGGCACTTCGAAATGGATAATAGGATGAGTCGGTTAAGATCACTTTTAGGTTAGGAAATAATATTACAAACATACCACTAGACTACCAATACTCAAAAGATCAGCTCTGAAGACTCTAGACCACGATTTCATCATTGCAAATCATCCTCATTCTCAGAAAACACAGGAAATGTAGTAGAATGCATATCATGACATAATTCTGTCTTTCCAACCATTTCTTGAACTAAAAGAGAGACTGACTCTTCTTCTGCTAGTGATATTGGAATCTTTCCTTCCTCTGCCGCCGCAGCTATTCTGTCTATTGCATCGTTTCCTGATGAATCATCACTACTAGAACTACTCGACTCGTCACTGCTACTTGATTCATCCACAGAAGAGTCATCATTATTGTTACTGTTACAAGTTGTCTGCAGCAGAGTCAATGGCGAGCGTCTCTTCTGTTCATCAAGTGAAGGCTTATTAGTATGATGTTGTGGTACTGATATAGAAGAAGAAGTTGATGACGACGTGCCGCCACCAGATACAGTTTTCCGTCGTTCAAGAGATGACCTTCTTGAAATGATCTTGTTGTTGCTACTCGATTGTTGTTGTTGTTGTAAAGTGGTAGCTCGTCGATGAGAATTGATCACTCTCTGTGGAGACGGCCACTGCTTCTCTGTCGGTCTCTTCCTCCTTCTTCTAAATGACAAGTCAGAGCTAGCATTAGTTTGAAATGTCAAGGCACTACCTACACTATCATTCTCGTCCGATACACAATTACCACCAATACTAGAAGACGATGATGAACACTGTTGAAAGTTCGCCAACGAGGACAACCGACCATTCCCTTGTGTTATAATCATGGCATCACTACTCCTCCGTCTCATCCGAGCATCACGCTTCTTCGTGGATCCTCCTCCAGTATTGCTGTTGTTTGGTATTCCTCTCCGCTGCTGACTATTGTTATTATTAGCAGAAGCCGACGATGAACCATATGTACTGTATCTCCGCATGTGTAATGGTATTCTCTTTGGCTTTTCAGCTTCTCTCTTTGCTCGGAGAAGATCTTGACGTATCTTATCGGTAATCATTCTACCAACAGTACCACGCCATACTCGTTGCAACGTCTGTGCACCATCTTGACGTTTCTTCATTTCAAGTTGATACATTTCTCGTGTTATTTTCATTCTCAGCATGGATTGGATGCAGGCTGCTGATTGATTACTAATCCTTTGTCTCTCTGATAACAAATCAAGATAATACCTACGTTGAGAAAAACGTCTAAAGCTTGCCTGAATGTACGAGGCTGAGGTGTTTCTACGCCTCCATTTCAACTCATTTTGACGAGCCTTAACCTCCAATCGTCCTCTCCAACCACGATAGTGACATTGAAAGAACTGTGCAACTAATTGTTTCATGTACAACTCGTACTGCATATCACGAAGTAATTTCAGTGCCTGTCGTTGACGTATAATTGTTTGAAACTGTATCAATCCTCTCTCAATTGTAACAATCATTTCATGTGCATCATCTCTTGCCTGTTCAGTCTCAATCAACTGTTCTTCCAATACATTAACACGTCGTTCTTCCAATTGAAATTCCTTCTCGAGACGTCGTTTCCTACCTTGCATTTCAACAAGACGACTTTTACGGAATGTAGCACGTTCAAGAGATCCATCGTTGTAAAAACGACCTGTAAGACGTGTACTGAAATTACATTTAACTGAATGTCGTCCGAGATTTCCACCATTCAATATTTGTGCATCATCATTGAGTTGTGATAATGGATTAGTAGGCGTGGTTTGATGTTGATGCAGTTGATGTTGTGGTTTATGAGGAGAGTAATAGTGTTCCATCTTAGGTTGGTCGACTAGTTAAGTTGTCGTTGATGTAGTAATGTTATCAACATTGAGTTCATAATGTGATTGTGAATGAATGATGAACGATTGTTCCTTATTGAACTATTGTATTTTGCCATTTCATTTATTGTGCTTTCGTGTGGGAAGAGAGTGAAAAATCTCTTGTCATTTTCATTTTCAAGTCACTTTCGACTTTGTATTCACCCATTTTTATCTCTCCTAAGATCAATATTACTTTGCATTCATCTCATTTCAATACCCTATCTCAATCTAAATTTGTTAAGTCGAGATGGCAACTAACTCCACTAATACTACAACAATAACAACTACTACTGATATTGATAGTATATGGAATTCATTAAAGAACGAAGATACTAATGGTAGCGGTAGTTCTCCTCTTGAGTCTCGCGTTACGATCAAGAAGGAATCTGCACGACGACAGCAGAGGCTTGATATAATCAAGGTTGTAGACAAACCATTTGATATTGATGCCGTTTGTACGTCTCTGCAGAATGTTGAACCAACAAATAGCAACAATGATGAAGCGACTAATGTCAAAGTCGAGTCTCAACACATCAATGCAGATTCTTCCTCTTCGACTACTACCGATAGTATCTTGTGTGGACTAGACGAAAGTGAGAATGCAACCACATCAGCAATCCCCTGCTGTTGTGATTCCGACGACGAAGATGAACTACCTGAGCAACAATCTTCCTCAATAAATAACAACAGTGACGATACTTCGTCGAGGATTGAAAGAGTAGCACAAGCATTGAAAAGTGGTTATGTTTCGGCACGAGTAGAAGCATTGATCAAGCTCAATGATGCAATCAATGCATTGCTGATCAATTGTCCACTACCCCCAAAACTAGCACTAGCCTACCCTCCACCATACAACAACAACAATGATAACCATGTACTCAAGCTTGAAGGTCAAGTGTCTACTCAACATTCAATACCAAGACAATCATTGATAGAAGATAATGATGACGGTGGCGTCAACAACGACAGTCTAGACAAGACAAGAGCTCGACTACAAGTGATATTGAACACATGTGGAAGCTCCTTGATTCAACTCATTGGAGACAAGAAGTCTGAAAAGTGTAGATTGGTTTCATTGAAATGTCTTCAATCATTACTCCTTTCTCGTACTGATTCCTCCACTATAGCAAGGCATACTATTCCCTATCTGATTCCAGCATTGTGTGCAAGATATCGACCTTGCTCGTACGATAAAGACCAGGAGATCTTTGTTCAAGATTATCAAATGCACCAGTTCTACAAGAGAGGAGGAGTAACCAATCGTCAAGACAGAGCTGGCAGTACTTCATTTCAAGTTATTGAGCCTAATGAAGAAGTGCGTCTTGAACTCACTGCTACATTGAAATGTCTTGTTCGAGGAATAGTTGCCACTAATGCCGAACAAAGCCTTGATGCCTACTACCCTGATGTCATCTTCTCATTATACTCTTGTTTACAAGATCCATTTCCTGATGTAAAGATTGAGGCATCTTCTTTACTAGTTCAACTACTTCGTATCCCTCGTTTTGAACAACAGGCTAAATACTTTGCGACTGGAATAGCAAGATCTGCACTACCAAACTGTAGACATAGGGATACAAATGTGATTGTAGGTGCTATTGATCTGTTTGAGGCTAGTGTTTGTGTCCCCGATAAAGCAAAGAGGAAGGGTGCTGGAACTACAGCCTTGTCTGATCTTGTTGGATTTCGTGAAGAGAATGTAAGTGGCTTTGACCATATCTTGTGTTCATTTGTTTTGTGTTTATTTGTTGTATTGATTCATCAGCTAACATACTTGTTGCCCCACCTTTATTTATGATAGGTCCTTCCAATTGCTGCATTCTACAATTCTCAGTGCAGTGTTTCAGTCAATACCTTGGCAGAACTTGCCTCACATAAGAATCATCGTGTTCGTCTCCGTTGTTGTAAGATGTTATCATACTTCTTAGTGTACCTCCCAGATAGATATGATCATCAACAGCGTCTGTTGCCATATGTCTTGTCCTTCATTAATGATGATATGCAACAAGTTCAAGATGAAGCGTTGCAATGTATTGAAAAGTGTGGATTGCAATATGAGCACGAGCACCCCGACGATGTGATTGAAAGACGTCAATTTGGTGTAGATGGAGAGTATGATACAATTGATTATAACCACAATCATTTACCAAAGCCCTTCAATCGTAGACCAAGTCTCGGAGCACGATTGTTCGTTCGTGCCAATAGCAGTCGTTTCTTCCTTGCAATGTTGGATGAGTTGCATAACTGGAGAGATGAAACACGAAAACGATCAGCTGAGCTGTTGCTAATCTTGACTGTATATTGTGAAGAGCACTTGGTGAAAGATTTCCAACATACTCTCACCTCAATATCAAAGGCTATTAATGTTGAAAAGTCATCTCAGGATGTAAATGATCATTGGAAGATACTCGAGAAGATTCAGCAAGTATTGTGTCTCATGGGAAAGTATGTGGATCCAAAAGTCTACCTTCCATTGATATGCCCGAGGATTTGCAGTAGTGATAATGATATGCTCTTGGCAGTAACAACGAGTAGCGACTTGTATAAAGACGACGATGATACTAATCGTCATTGCTCTAAAAGTACTCGCTTGAGCTATACCGTCATTCTATCATCTCTCATTGAGGGCACACCGCTACACAGGCTAATGCCACATTGGATACATCTCGTGACACTCCTCTCTGATAGTGCTTGTGGTAGTAGTGGAACACAAACAAGTCGCGAGTCCTTGACTGCTCTACAGGCACTGCTTGCAAAGTCGAGCAAGGAGGTGGTGGATGAAGACAACGACGATAACGGTAATGATGGTGTCAAACAAATGTTCATATCTTACTTTGTCAACACGGGACACATGACAAAACTGGAATCAGTCCTTTCCACAACTATTCGAACACTAAATAATACCGGTGATGGTAGTGTCAAGATGATAGCTGAAGAGTGTGTCCGTTCGTTGAAATGTTTGTTAGCAGTTGTTGCTACCCAAAAGAAACAACCAACAAGATAGCTCAAAAATGTTTAATTTCCACACTACCCCAATAAGAATAGCGCATTGTAGCTCATACCCCCAATATAACTCAAAAATAATACTATAGATCTCCCAAAATTGTGTGTAACTACCCCCACAAACCCCTCTATAGTTCATCCCCTGTACTCGTCTTTCCACCAAAGACTAGCTTCTTAATACCCCTCCCCACCTTACCAAAGTGTATACCACCAATTGACAATCCATCTTTTAAGAATTCAATACCCCAACGTTCGAGAGTACCAATATTCTTAAATTGCGTTGCATATTCGGCTGTGGATGGATGACCGAGGTAGAATTTATCCTGTTTGGATAGTGGCTGTTTGTGTGGGTGGTGTAGAAGATGAAGGAAGGTATACGAGGGTGAGAGAAGATGGACTAACATACAAATACCCAGCAAGCACATCTCACAATCCCCTCGACTATCTTTAAACACACCCCTGTCAAACTCACCATGTAATATGTACACATACTTTGCTTAGCACTGCATGTTGAGATGATAATAAAATTACCACTAACATTGTTCACTTTTGCATATGCCTTGAACTTGGGGACAATCTTATATAGATGTAGGACAGTGGGGAATGAGAGGAATGCCAATGATGAGTATACGGAGGAACAAGAACGCGGTCATACCATGCCTCACATCATATGACACAACCCCAAACAAACAACAAACAAACAACTCACCTTGTATGATTGCAGTATAGCCGACATCGCCCCAGCAGTGAATGGATGTGTCATAACAGCTGCATTAACTTTTGGCAAATTACCAATTTCATAAAGTACATCTTTTGAATGCAAAGACGTTTCCGACTTTTTCTTCTTATCATCATCCGCAAGGATCTTTGAATTAACATTTAACAATTGCTTCTTCATCTCCTTACCACTACTACCCAACACTTTACTAGATAACAACACACCACTAACAAATCGTGTCTGACCTCCCGGTACCAATGATGCATCATCTAAATTTATCGAATATAACAAATCAGCAGTATCTGTTACTACCTTACCGTCTGTATCCTCGGCAATTATTAAATTCGATTGTGTACCATCTTCGACAATGTTTAAATCAGATGATATTGTACGTATTGTGCCTGTGGATGCGGCATAATCTTTATTCATTAATTTGTATACAAATTCACCACCATTGCTGTTACTGGGGAAGGTATCAACTGTAATTGACATTGATGATAATAATCCAGCCGATAATGCAGAATGTAATGTCGTGATTGTCATAATAACGCATATTACCAAGAATTGTTTCCGACGTTGTGGTGAATCACGTGGTTCGTTCATTGTCATCTCATGATAGTTCAACATGGTATTGTGTGGAGATTGAAAGATTCTGTTTTTTCTAGGGAGATACGGGTCGTTTGATATAACTTTTATATCTTTTGAGGTTCTGTTTGTGTACAAAGACAAAGGAGACAAGGGTTAGTAAGAGATAGTAGATAGATCCCCATATTGCACTAAATCCTATAAATGTTTTCCAATCTAGATAAGTATTGCAAAAGACCAGACAGCAGCCTACACTACTAAGCAAAAACTCTCCAGTATACCGTAGAAATGGTATATCATATTATATCGTTTTCTTCGTGAATATAATAGACACTCTTTAACATCCACTAGGTACCCACTCCTACCCATCGCCCATCATCATCAACTCCATCAATAGAAAAATTTGCCATCAAGTAATCAGAACTACGATACCATAAAAAAACTTGATAAATCCCTCACCACACCCCGAATATCTTACCTGTGGTCAATCAAACAATAGTAGGATGTAGGATAGGTAGGAAAGTGAATTGTCGACGATCAAATAGTCAGCTCACACTCAGGCAGATCATAAACTCGGCTGGCATAAATATAAAGTAAAGGATACCGCCCGAGCACTGAGACGGATATCTTTTTTGCTCTTCTAAATTCTCATAAAACGGCTTGTAAGAGATATGAGATATCGATGTTGATCACGATATATAGCTTCATTAGTTCTCTAATACATACACCGGCCTACTAACTCAGCTCTCCATTCATCGATTAGGGATATCTTAGGTGTATCGTTTTTCCATTGCAATTGAGACCTCAAAAGAAACATATCACAACATACATGCACCGAGCCATCAAAAAAACGATAATTATTAATTAGATACAAAGACAAAGATGAGGTTTCTACAACAACTGATACTGCTACTAAATGGTATCAATATATCGTATGCTTTCACGCCATCATATCCCGAATCTTCTAAAATAATATCAGCACCGCATCGTCAATTGCAATATGTACGACATGAAGATGAAATCGAATGGATTGATACTAATTTCCATCAGCCCCCATCACCTCAACAACAACAACGACAGCAATTGCATCAACGAACACATCAGACACAAGATTATGAAGATATGGTTAATGCAAGATTTTCACGTCATGACCGTCGAGCACGGTTACGTACATCTATTACATATGGTGAGTGGGAGATACGTCGGAGGTTAGAAGAAGAAGAGCTACAACGAGAGCGTGAGCATGAAATTTTGATGGCTGACCAAGAGGATGTTGCTGAGGAATTGATATATCATCACGAACAACAGTTAGATCATCATGAATATCAACAATTGGAAAACATACAGCCATCATCACAACAAAGTTATAATCAACATACAACAAATACAGATTATCCAGTGTCATCAATCTCAAAACATCCAATACCATTCCCAGATGCAGAATATATACCAAGTACAATATTATATAACAATGTGAAATGCTTAATACCATGTAATGATTATATGGCACGTGAAATCATGTCGTCTCATAATCATCAACACAGCAGGAGTATAGAACATCATGAAGAACAGTTGCAATATGTAACAGTTAATAATGTAGATTATCTAATCCATACACTTGATGAAGTGATTGTACCACAAGATGATAATCACAATCATGATCAGCAAGATAATCACGGACGTGCATACTGGTTACAAAGTAAATTGCACAATGCAATATATGGACAAGTACGATATGGCACCATGTTAACTAAGTTAGATAGCCCAATCCAAGTTATGGTCTCTCCTTCTTCATATCATCAACGTCACCCTCAACACGAGGAAGAAAATGAAGAGTATTGGATAACAATCAACTATAAAACATCATCAAATCAACCAGTGGCTATTAAAGAAATGAATTGGGAACATATTAAAAGTCAGCGAGATGTATTGGCTGAGGATCCTATTAAGGAGGTAAGTGCGTTGCAATACTTGGAACGTTGGTGGAAGAATAATAGTCAAACTGAGAAGAATAATAGTAGAATGAGGGATGGTAGTAGGAGTGATGGTAATGGAAGGAGATTACTTCATGAACAACAACAAGACCCAACAGCATCAACACTACACAATATTGAAATACAAAGTGAAGTATCACATATTTGTATGCCATTAGATTTATTATCAGATGATGTTAATTTGTATAGTATTACACCGTACTGTACTGGTGGACGATTATTAGATCAAATTGAGAATAAAAGTCGTTTCTCGGAACCGGAGGCTAGGTATTGGATGAGACAGATCTTGACTGTGAGTGTTGTGGTCTCTTTTTGTTTGTTTGTCTTTTGTTTGTGGTTGTGTTATACTGTTCTCAACTACTAACCAACTTCCTCATTTCATACTCACATGCACACGTATTCAGGGATTGACATGCCTTAAACAAGCAGGAGTTGCTCACCGAGACATGTCACCTGAAAACCTCATGGTACATGATGGCAATGTCTACATTATAGATTTGGGAATGTGTTTACGAATCCCTTCGTTACATGATGATAATGATAATGGTCATGATATAATCAATTCTAATAGTTATCATCCAGATGAACGAGCTTTGATTGCGCCTCAGACGCCCTGCGGAAAATGGTATTACCTATCACCGGAGGTATGTCTAAGTGAGGAACCGTTTGATGGACCAGCGGTGGATCTTTGGGCGGCTGGTGTTATTCTCTTTATTATGCTCACGGGGATACCGGTAAGAGTAGTATAATATCTTATTGTGTTGTTCACCACCCAGCTCATACACCTCTTCTAATCAAACTCATCTCATACTGCATCTCGTCCTATATCAGCCATGGGAGGAACCAAAGATGTCCGATGAGAACTTTAAACTAATGTCCACGGGTCATTTGGTACAAATATTAACAGATAGACGTGTCGGATTATCGATAGATGCAATGGACTTACTCCAGCGTATGTTTTGGTTAAACCCAGCGGATAGATTGAGCTTGGAACAAGTTTGTGAACATCCGTGGTTGACTCATAATGAGTACAATATGGAAAGTAGAGGTGATGCTTCTAATGATTGAAGTTGAGGTTTATTTCTTTAGACTTATATCGTCTTTGGAGCAGAGGGTTGATGTGTCTGTGCCTCCAAGTCATGTAAATAGTAGAAACAACTTTCGTCTTCACAAAATGATTCGTAATTCACTTCTTCTTTATCATCATCAACACCGCCTCCTCCCTGTCGTCGTCTCACATATAAATATGACTTATCAATCCCCAAAGCATACCGAACTTGTGTAATATATTGTGAGAATGATGACGAGGGATTTCCGATAAACACAGTACTTAATATACCCAACATAATATCACCACTCATAGTCGATATATCATTCGGCACTACTACAAAGTTCTTCCCAATTATTGGATCATTCTGTAATCGATTAATAACTTGTTTATTCTGTCCATCAGTTATCATTAATATAGTATTATTCATCATATCTAATGGTGTTAAGATTGATGATATCAAATTGGGTGGATAATCAACTGATGCTGTGGGGTCAACTCCGTAATGACGATGTGATTCTTCTAAGAATTGTTTACCCTCGAATGATCTGCTGTGTATAATTGTATACTTGGCTGTTATTGGTTTTGTAATGCCAATACTTTTGAGGTATGCAGTCCGTTGCTCCTCCTCTTTAGAAGCATCTTTATTGCCGTCTTTATCACCAAAGAAGGCATGATATGATTTACACATTTCAACAACTCCAACACTTTTTGGACTACTTATCATTACTCGACTAGTAATGTAATATAATTGTTGTATAATATAATGACGATGTTGTATCATATCATATTGTGTATATTCTTCAACACTGTTGTATGGACTTACATAATCACGTGCCCATCGTGTACTTAGACTATATAAACTTGGTTGATATTGAGGATCGATATTGTTGTAGAATAATATACCCAATCTATCCTCCAATTCCTTTTGATTAGCTTTTGTGGAACTAACATCTAAACCTAAGTATAATTTGGACAATGTCGAATCCATCGGATAGCCAGTAGTATGTATAACCAATGCAACATTGTTATGATCACGTGCATAATCAAAAGCATGGAAGAATGCACGTATTTGATTCCCAGTTCGACCGTGTATATGCTCAATACGATGATCTAATACTATTGCATTGTTTAATGTTCTGTTCCAATTTGTCATTCCATACTTTGATGTGGGTTGTATGTATGGTAGATTGTTGATTGTATGACCACAGAGTTTGATTTGCTCAGGAATGTTATGGTTTGAGTTGTTTGATTCACTTGTTGACGTTGAGTTGCTCGTGGAGGAGGCGGTAGCATGATTTTGTGACAATTCCGTGTTATTATTATTCTTCAGAAGTGATATCGAAACAAAGAGTAGCAATACTGCAAATGTTCTAATGGAGCGTATAGATATTCGTTTAGTAGTAGGAGGGCTGATGCCACCTCTCATGTTGACATACTTTTGTGAAACTAAGACCGATCTAAAGCTTTGTCTCTGGACTCGTAAGTAGTGCCAAAGATACAACATTAGATGGTTCAATATTCAGGTGGAGGTACATTGAGTGAATGAAATAAATCATTAGCTGATTGATGAGACATATGAATGACATAGGTAATGTATCATCGCATATTAACATATACTTTGATGCATAAAAAAATTGCAAAAACATATCTCATGACATATCTAGTATGATCAAGCCCTTTATCAACGAGGTGTAAGAGCTTCCCCGCCGACATCATATATTAATAGATGATCAAAGTATGGCTACAGAGAGTGCTATGAGTATACCATAGCCATCATTACCATCATTTCATGACCATACCAAATAAACATCCTCAAATTCTAAAAAATATCTCTGTTGTTTTGTAAGTTATATCTCCACTCGTACGTACATGCATCTATAATACGAAACTACCACCGTTGCAAAATCAATAAGAATGTACTCACTCTTCTTTGCCGCTCATCTATCGTACGCCAGTTCCTCCTATTGTCAAGCGCCGATATGTTATAAGAAGCGCCTTAAGCCCTATTTCAAATTTCAATGCTAGGATACCGAGCAATAGTTGTTTTATCACTCGGGCTCCCCGATACATCATGATCCTATCATCTGTATCGTAGCTAGTCAACATTCTATTCTACTCACTATGATGTGATAATCAGTGTTTTAGAGGCTTATCCTAATGAATAAATCGGATGGTTATGGCCCTGTGAAGTCTTATCATCCAAAGGAGTTTTCATTTACACATAACATGAAAACTAAAGATAGCAACACAAACCAAAAACGAAACTATCGATATGTGTACTGATCTTATCAACAGTAGCCGCCAAGGACAGCATATAAAGTAACGAGCCGTGTAGCTTAATGTGCTATGATGACCGTTTGACGTCGTCGTTCGACACGACGATACTCAATAGCAAGCACCAGAGCAAGCACTAGAGGAGACATCTAATTGTTGATGTGTGACCAAGGAACCGATGGGAGGATTTAGGCCCAAGACATTGTCTACTTATACGACGACACCACTACCATTGATGGGATTTGATGTACTTTTCAGATTCCAAGATGGTATAGGCCTATTTGCAATGCTGACAGGGTATATATCCTTCCATAAAATATACCGAGCAAAAAAAAACATAAAAAAACATAATCTAACACAATGACAAAGAATACATCAATAACGACGACGACGACGGCAACAACATATCTATCTCAACTTCACGGCATCCTAAAAGCAATATATTCCAGAGGAGGTATAACAGGTTTATCACACATACTATCATCTCAACCATATGCATGGCCACTTGCTACGCATCTATCACCCACCGAATCTGGTACTGTTAACAATGATGAAACATTTGGCAATGTTGCTTTACCTACACCAAGTTGTGAATACTATACCCATGCAATCGAGGCAAATGTTACAGCAACAGTATCCATATCTCATCCTGGTCAAGAGAATGGTATATTATTCTGTAGTGTGGCCGCATATGATGTGCACGGTAATCCTCTATTGATTAATGATAATAATAATGAGTATGATCAGTTAACACCATTGTCTGGTGAAACTGCAACAAAGACATGGACTGGACCAATCATATTAGTTGCTAGATATTATAAATCATCAAACTTACGATGTAAATGGGTATCACAAATCAATAAAGAAGAATGGAGTTTACCAACCATCAGTTTGATCGATACTAACAATGCACAACAACATCATCAGCGTCGTCTTCTTCCAATTGCATCAGTAGAGCAGCAACAAGCATTCACCAATCGGATACAACCATTCCTCCAACGTGCAGTTATCAATGTAGCACCTCAAAAACGATTAGTTCCATCATCATCATTAGATTTGATAGTTGATAATGGTAGAGGACTTTTTCCAAACCCTCGTAGTTATTATTCATTTGTTAATCCAAACTTTAATGACAATGATAATGCCATTGGTGTTAAGTTATGTATGAGGCTACCATCGTATGATACAAGACAAGAATTGGATATCCTCTTTGCTGATGTAATGGTTGTTGATATGTATAGTACACGAACGGTTGCTTCATTACCAAGTGATACCATCAGTAGAACTGCTGCAACGTCTACTAGTGAGGATGAGGCCGTGGCTGTGAATGGTACATATTGGGGAGAGGAATTTACACTGTACATTCTACTGGCTGGTGTAGACTTTCCACCAGAGATTGAGTCAGTATTGGCATCTGATACAAACAAATTCTTGTTACGATGGGACAAGACAACATCTGTTCCTGGCTTAGTCTATCGTTTGGTAGTTAACCGTGATCTTGATGTAGATGAAGAAGGATGTTTGAAAGATGAGCTAAAAGGAAGGAAGGATAATGTATCTTTGGAATGGATAATGTAAAATGTTCTTTAGTTGTTTAAATGACATTTAATAGACATATTTAACTTTCATGCACCTTACTACGACCATTCAATCTCTTCATAACCAATTTATTTTGATCACTTATTCGCATCGATTCACGATATGCCATTTCATTTACATGTCCAGCTTTTGGCTCATAACATCCCGTTTCCAAATTACGTACAAATCGTTCATCTAAATCAGGAAACCAACGATAGAATTTACGTTTTGTGGAGTCAATCTTGATACTACTACTACACTCGTCTACATTGTTTTTGGCTGTTTTTGTTGTAGTACGATTACGTAAACATTTAAGACTGCCGTATACACGCATTAAACGACACATTTCATCGAATGATATTGATGTATGACGTCGTGTATCTTTTGGTTTCATGTTGTTCTTTCTTGACTTCTTCTTTGGTGGCTTCTTTAGTGTCGTGTTATTATTATTATTGGAAGAAGATGAAGATTGAGGTTTCAAAGCTGCAACGTCATTCACTACTACCGCCCCCTTGCCACTACCAATATCATATATCGAATCAGGAGAAGATATCATCGTAGCAGGCTTTGAAGAAGAAGAAGAACTTGTAGTCAATGACGATTGCAAGTCCAATGATGTTGTTGGGCTCTGTAGATTTTTGTGTTGTTGTTGCAATTGCAAGTAAAGCTCTTTTTGACGTTGTTCATATTGTTGTTGCCACTTCATCGTTGCTGCAATTACTCTTCTTCTCTTGTAATGTTGACCGCTGCTTGGTTATGGGAGGATATGCCGTGTAGTGAGGAGTAATATGATGTGCACGGTAATCCTCTGTTGATTGATGATAATAATAATAATAAGTATCTCCTTGTTGGCTAAGTACCACACTGTGTGTACTTATTTTTGCACTTTTTCAAATGCCAATATCTTTGCTTCTAGGTCGTTTCTAGGCAATCTAGAGTGCACCATCGTGTTCTCCACCCTCGAATTGTACTGTATACATCTTCTTAGCACTATTATTGTGATAAGTCACTCTGAATTTTCGTGTTCTGTAAAGGTATCCAAAAAAAGTTACTCAGATTTGTACCACATGCATTTGCAATGGCCATATGTTGGCCGAATTTGTCGAGCTGAATATTGAAGAATACCTATCTAAACCAGAATTCCATGCTGAATCCAATAATAGTAGTCTCATTCCGCCAAATTGAACATAGGAGTCAATATATATCCTAGACGCCTCAAAATTGCAAAATTGTAGGTGGTTTATGCAGCACTTAACTTTTGCAATATATTCATCAAATATTGACCATATCAAAGGTTATAACACCCTATCCTACCTAAAATTGCACGTAGAATTCGAATATTGCAACCACTTGGAGCCAAATCCAACGTGGGACGCAGTATTGCAAATATGTGATTTTGATTCTAGGCTACTAAGGTCAAAAAATGTAAAGTCAATCTTATCATATGCCAACTTCAGAAGTCTTAGTTCAAGTGATATATTTGTCATGAGGGGATTGCCATATATATTATATTTAATGAGTTATGGTCGTTAACAAATACCCCTAATTTCAACTCAGAAAGGTACTTCACAGAGAAATAGGTAGTTAATTACCTTGGTACAAATCTGAGTAACTTTTTTTGGATACCTTTACAGAACAGAAAAATTGGCAGTGTATCTATCTATCGAGTTATCGATCATCAAAGTTCCCGACAAAAGTTATGACATCGATAACTCCACAACCACAATGAATCAGCAGGCCCATGGTGGCTCCAAATGACGGCAATAACATGGACTGTACCAAGCGGCCATCATCGGCAGCCAATTATTCAGGTGGATTTAATTATTGCAACTACAACTTCCCATGATTTTGACCACATCACCACCCCCTACTTAGCAGCCTCTACTACTCGCCACCACCGCCGCCAATAATCCCACAAACTTCATAGATGTCGACAATAACATCAATGATAAGATTGGCGCCGACAGTACGGTAGGAATCGCCGCATAGGAGGCTGCAGACTACATATTTGAGTAGAGGTGACGGTTAGCAACAAAAATTGACAACCGTCCTCTACTAACATATGGATTAAATTAAATATACACAATATCAATACCCCACAACTTACAGACACCTCAACCTAGTTATACTTAAGACGTCTGTAATTGGATTTACTGTACAAATCATTATATTTAATGTTCTATCTATTAATCTAGTCTCAACAAAAATTAGTCAAAATTCATGGTACACCCTTACTTAGAATTAATATATCTCGACAACCAATGGCCTTACAAACAAAAATGGTGCATTATATTGAAGCCGAGATGTTGCTTAACAATCCCATATGCCCATATATGGTGCAGGTGGACGGGAAGGGTGTCTATTGCATCGCTAAAGATAAGTACACACTGTCTGTACTTAGGATACCGCCAATAAGGAGATGATCAGATAACACCATTGTCTGGTGAAACTGCAACAAAGACATGGATTGGACCAATCATATTAGTTGCTAGATATTATAAATCGTCAAACTTACGATGTAAATGGGTATCACAAATCAATAAAGAAGAATGGAGTTTACCCACCATCAGTTTGATCGATACTAACAATGTACAGAAACTACAACAAGAACAGCGTTGTCTTCTTCCAATTGCATCAGTAGAACAGCAACAAGCATTTACCAATCGGATACAACCATTCCTCCAACGTGCAATTATTAATGTAGCACCTCAAAAACGATTAGTTCCATCACCATTATTAGAATTGATAGTTGATAATGCTCGTGGACTATTTCCAAATCCAAGAAGCTACTATTCATTTGTTAATCCAAACTTTCATGAAAATGATAATGCCATTGGTGTAAAGTTATGTATGGGACTACCATCTTATCATACAAGACAAGAATTGGATATCCTCTTTGCTGATATAATGGTTGTTGATATGTATAGTACACTAACTGTTGCTTCCATTACCAAGTGATTCAATCATTAACAGTGACGCTGTGTCTACTACTAGTGAGGATGTGGCTGTGAATGGTACATATTGGGGAGAGGAATTCACATTGTGTATTCTACTAGCTAACGTTGAAATTCCACCGAAGATTGCTTCTACTTTGGTATCTGATACAAACACATTCTTGTTACGATGGGACAAGGCAACATCAGTTCCTGGATTAGTCTATCGTTTGGTAGTTAATCGTGATCTTGATGTAGATGAAGAAGGTTGTTTGAAAGATGAGCTAAACGGGAGGAAGGATAATGTATCTTTGGAATGGATAATGTAGGGGATTGATGCAATTGTCTTATCATCAAAAATGTTCTTTAGTGTTTAAAAATAACAATAATAGACATATTTAACTTTAAAATGACAATCTCTAATTCTTTTTCCCTTACTACGACCATTCTCTACCAAATCAAATACATACACATTGTGTTGAAGTTACCGTCTGTATGTTACTTCTCACCAATCTTCCAGACAAGCCAAGCTCTCACCCTTATGCCTTCTTTGTCGGTGGTATCCTTATGTCACATCTCCCGGTTTGAATTTTAGCTTCCGACGATTTTGAGGGCTTGCTAGAGGCGCACAGATGTTTTTCCTCTTGCTCTCTATCTGTGTAGATCTGTTGTATTAGTAAAAAAGGTAAGGATAAGGGATTGTTGTTGTTGTTGGTTGTGTATATGATATTATGTTATTGCAATTGCAATGGTGGCGGCGGCCGGCGGCGGTGTAAATCATCGCCGACGCCTATCCTTTTACTTTTAGGCGGTTAGGCAAGGTTGGGCCCTCCCATCACTATTGCCACTATGTATGCTGTGTCGAGTCATGTGTTAGTCTAGAGGTATGCTAGTGGTATGGGATATGGACATGTGGAGGATCGATATTGTGGCGCCGCCTTCAATTCTGTTGTCTTTTTGTGAACACAGATTATACTTTATTCATAACATCTCTCATCTCTCTCACACATCTATCTTATGTCTTTGTCTTTATCAACTATTATATAAACAGAGCGCACGTAATTCATAATATACCTTTCGGATTATATTGCGAAGTCTGAAGATATATAAAGGTAAGTTGGCAGTTCATTTGGATTTAAATAGAGTGTGGGAGGGTACGGTGTTGATATTTGACGGTGATGGTTATTTTATTTTTTGTGAGTTGTTAGAGATTACTTTATTAAGCATCGCGTACGGCCTCTCGGAGCTCCGCGGCATGTTCACCGCCATCCCACTACAGGGAAGTACAAGATTAAATAAATGGATACACTACATTCTATCCATATGCATGCGGGGGGGGGTGAGAAGCAGTAGAGCTCCTGCATTAGAATTTCTCCGAGATTAACCATTGTATAACCACCCCACTATACTACACCACAACATACCACACTATGACTATACGTCTGTATCAATTAAATGTGAGATTGGCTAGTTTGGATTATTGGTTATCGTCACCTCCACTACCTCCACCTACGATAAAATATCAAACAAGCCCTCTCCGGATTAATACCCAAAAGTAACATGTGATGCACCCTCATAAATGTTACATATTATTTGGATACGGATAATATCTATATATATGAGAAGTAATGGGGTCTTTAGTACGTTTTAGTACGTATTGGACTTGGGGTGGTCAGTGATATAACAGATACTGATACACTCTTACTTTCCTCCATTTACCCGACGGGAGGGTACTTATGATAAACATTAGCTCAAGTGCTGATGAGTGGGAGGTGGCTCTGTTAAGGCGGGGCAAATTTAGTCAGGTCGTTTGGAGATGACCAAGTAGTTAATGTTATGGGGTGAGTATCTATTTGTTCGTCTTCATCGACATAACATGTTGTGTTTTGCACATCTTATGTTCTAAATTTCATATCTCATTAACTTTGATGTTAATGTTTCTTATTCTCACTCTTATATCAGACCGTGGCAAACATTTACGCCGAATACGTCCTGCCCGAAGAGATCAAAGCGATACATCAATACCCAAGAGGACAAACTGATGGGTGGCAACCTTCTCGTCTCAGGCTCTGTTAAGGAGTTGTTCAGCGACGATATCGATGGTATCTTTTCGATGATTACGGACTACCAAACATGTCAACATGACCCTTCTATGCCGCATTTGTCACCTAGCTTGGGTTCTTGGGTGCTAGTCGAGTCGAGTAATGAAACATGGAGAAGCTTTTGTATCATGCCGGAGGGGATACTTCTTAATGTGGGGCATGGCATTAAACTTGGAATCTAGCCTGTGCACCACCACTTACAACCCCCAGATCTCATCTAGATCTGCTACGGGCTGGTGCCAAATACCCTCAAGATGATTAACGTGAAGGATTTATGGGCGTTAGGTTGGCTTAGTCTGTTGTTGGCAAAGAGTAGTCCCTCCTCGAGGTTCCATCTAAGTCACAAGCTGAGGAGAAGTCCTTTCAGTTTCTTTCCATGCTCACCGAGAGAGATCAGCTCCCCACTGCCTTTTACACTCGTAGTACTTTGGAAGCCCAAGTGAGGAGTGCCTTGCCTTCCTATCTTCTCAAGTGACTCAAGTGTTGCCTGAAGAGGTTGATTTTCGTCTATCTTCATGACAGAGGAGTGCAACTTTCGGTTCCCTCGAGTTGGGGGGCAGGCTCGGACATATATCCTTGGTGCTAGATTAAGTGAAGGGTGCTATCTCCACCGAGTAGAAGGTTTTCTTCGTGATACATGAGCAACTTGCCCAAGTCTAAACCTCACCAAACGAAGTAAGGACATAAGACGGCAGCGCCGGGAGATTGTTACAGACGAGTCCTCCAGGTACGGATGGCAATGTACGACATCTAATTCTACTCTGCCTGAGGTTCGTGCATCAGCTCAAGTTTGGGAATAGACACGTGCTCGTTTGATATAAGTGAGTTCGTTTTGTTCTTACTACATGTGCACATCTTGTGTCATCTTTTTGAAAAAGTATACTCATACATCTTTCATGACTCGTAACAATCAGGCAACATTCTCAGAGTCTCGACTTGGTCTAAGCTCTTCCACAATTGATCAGACAAGGTTAACAGTTGTAGTGATGATTGGAAGATCACTAAAGTGGCTTCGTCCATTCTCTCCCTCCTCATGCCTCCTTATGTTGCCCCCAAGTCCCAAGACAAGCTTTTCAACACCCCCAAGACAACTTTAGGCATCTATGTTTTGGACTTTGGATTGATATTTTCTGTTATTGATTGGGTCTAGGCTGTGTTGATGTGTACCATGTGTGTTTTCTAGACTTGAGCTGTTCCTTTGCTTCTACTACGGGTTGTAATTACATTCCTTTCTCACCATCTTTTGCCCTTCCTTTCATCTCTTACAACAGCTCAGGTAGTTAATAACAACTCCCAAGGTACGTACTCTCTTTGTTCGTTCGGGTTTCATACATCTTGTATCTTTGTTCTTTGTGAACACATTACTAAACCTCAATCCAACTCTCCCTTCATCTCCCAAACAAAAACAGAGATACAATCATCGCATATCATGAGCACTGAGTATGATGAAGAGGATCCGTCTTTTTCGTTCTCTCCTCCTCCTGCACCACCTGATCCAAAAGAAGAGAAGAAGAGAAACAGATTGACCAAGATATTGTCTCGCCATCTCATGCGTGATGATATCGATGAAGACAAATTGACAAGTCAGTATTACATTGATCAAATTGATGAAGAGGAGTTTCAGAAATTTGCAAAAAAGGCCTTTGCTACTTACGACGAGAACAGGGATGGTGTGTTGGATGAGATGGAGATGAACAGACTCCTAAGAGATGCCTATACCATGGGCGGTAAGAACTTGGCCCTGAAACAAGCAAATGCCAAGCAAGCCGAGAAGACAAAACAGTGGAAGCGGACATCCGTCGGTGCCATCGTAATATCGGTGTTTATCGTTGCAGCCATGATTGTTCAGTTTTTCTTCTTTAATCAGTCAAATGTCAGAGATGGTTCTGAAACACGAGAAGAGGTCAAGAGGACCAAGGTATTGGAAGTTAGTCCTTTGGATGAGGTTGGTTATGGCCATTTACAAGATGTTTCTGGAATTGATCTCAGGAAAGTCCGCGTTAGTATTGTTTTATCATGTGAATGTTTGTGCTCGATATGTAGTCTTGGTGATTTGACTACTTCCTTTTTATCTACATTTGCCTTTGTTTAACTGCCTTTGCAGGTCGCGTGTACTAATGCAAGTTTTCATAATCTCTCATTCGCTTCATAAATCGTGATAACGCGCAACTTCCAGTGTCCACTCACACGGAGACAAGTTTACTGCCAAAAGCATAGTTGACCCAATTACTGGTGAGGTCATAGAATGTATGGAAACAGGAGATGTGGCAGTGATGACAGCTGGTGTCGAGAATGGGGCTTCTGTTCGTCTCAACTACGAAGATTCTGATACTGGATTAACAAGTGACTCCTTCACCGTGTCAGATGGAGATTTTCATGACAAGTATGACCACCTTGCCTTCCATGATGGTAAAGTGAAGGTCTTGTTCAACTCGAACAGGTGCAGCGTCTTATTATCCAAGTCTTCTCCTTCTCCTCCTCTTCCTCTAGAAGAAGTCGTAGAAGACACTGCTCAAGACAAAGAACAAGCAACAAACGAGGACGTCGGTACCAAGGAAGTCGATAAGGATGTTGATTATAAGTTGGATGTTGAGCCTGCTCTTAAAGATGCTCTTGAGAAGGCCCAAGATGACAAGAAGAACGTATCTACTACTCGTTCCAATGGTCTCTTTGGCAGGTTTCTTCGTAATCGTTTCACAGGTGTACCTCCTCAAGATGGTGGAGCTGGTGTCGCATCTCCTCAGCCAGAAGACCCCAAGGCTGTTACTGTCAAAGATCCTCCCGTGGCCAATCCTTCTGCTCGTGTTCGAGTTGTAGACAAGACGAAGGGGTATCATCATCATCGTCAAAGCATTCGTGCTGGTATCACTGGCATGACTGACATTGGACTGCACAATCGTGAGGTGTACATGGCACATCGTGCCTCTATTCAATCAACTGGTCGACGTATGCAGACTGAGGATACTGAGTATGTCGAAACTTGTTCAGGAGATGGTTGTCAGGTGAGATAATCTTTGCTAGTTGCTTTTGTGCTGCCTGTAGATCAATTCTTCTATCGACTGACTATATCTTGCTTTCGTTCTCTAACTTCTTTTGCAGAGTCCTACAACAAGCATGACATCAAGTCCAAGCTCAAGCCCAACTACATTCTGTACAATCACTGAAGGATACTCGGATGGTTCCGCTGGTAATCTGACTCTCACCACTGACTCTACTGGAAATCAAGTACTGGCTTTTGTCAAAGAAGATGGTACCATTGATAGTTCACTCTTCTCTGGAACTACACTTGGTACAGCTCGAGATGTTACTACCGTTATCGAAGATATCAATTATTTCATCATTCCTGCTGGTCAAACGGTGGATGTCCTTGGAACGCTCATTGTTTATGCCAAGCGTACTCAAATTGATGGGGAACTAAATGGTACTGGTGGTGGATATGCTGGTGCTGTTGCATCTACAACAGCTAATGGAGCACGTGCCTTGCCTGGAGAGAGTCCATCTGATACAAATGGCCATGGAAAGGGAGGAAGGAGATATAGTGGTGGTAGTCCAACTGGAGGTGGTGGTGGCTCGCATGGTAAGTTACTTTTCTTGATGTGTGTTACTGTTCTTGCTATGCGTTTAACTTATCACTCACTTGTTGTTGAATCTCTCATTGTGATGTAGCTGGTCGTGGTGGTCGAGGAGGTGAAAGTTGCTGCAATGATGGTGGAAACTCAGGTGATATTTATGATGATACTCTACCTTTAACACTACGTCCTGGTAGTGGTGGAGGTGGCGGTGCTGGAAATTCAAACTATAATGGTGGGGCTGGAGGTGCTGGAGGAGCAGCCATAATCTTTTACTCAGAAGAGATCGTTCTTAATGGTAATATCTATGCCAATGGAAGCAATGGACTACAAGGACTTGATACTGGCTACGGAGAGTAAGTAGCTTCTGTTTGTGCTCAACCCTGCTTCAGTTCACAACTAAAACTCTTGTCTTTGATTCACTCTCACATTCTCTCCAGTCTATTGGGTGGTGGTGGAGGAGGCTCGGGTGGAGCTGTCAGTTTTTTGGCATGTACACTCACTGCTGGATCAAGTGCCAAGATTGAAGCCAAGGGTGGCGCTGGAGGTCGAGCAAGGAGTTATGGTAGGAGACTATCATGTTATGTTTGTTTAAAGCCATGCTTTCTTGTCTCTCATTCTAATCCAATCTTATGAATAAATAACACACCACAAACGTACTTACACAGGATATGGCGGTGGTGGAGGAGGTGGAGGAGCCTACAAGCACGAGGCAACAACTGTCAATTATGATGATAGTATGACTATTAATGTTAACGGAGGGGCTCGTGGTAATGGAGACAGTAGCTGGAGCCAGCGAGGATTTCCAGGAAGCGTTGGTAAAGTCTTTCTCGTAAGTAGACTCTTGTTCCCATACAACAACATCGCAGTCTCTCAAATTATCATCTCATTGTCACTTACAACATCACTTACTTGTCCTCTCTGCTACTTTAGACAGATAACCTGGAAGTAGAAGACGGCTGTAATCACCCATCCTACTTGGATACTTCAACTCTACTTGACAAGAATGCTCGTTGTACTTCTGGTATTTGTCGCAGTTCGGACAACAAGTGTGGATGTGATGATGACACTGACTGCTTATCAAGCGAAGTATGCCATAGTGATAACAAGTGCTACACTTCTGGCTTGTCCTATGAAGACGATCAAGATTGTTCAGTAGACGATGGGACTGCACTGAATTCTCGTTGTGCTACTGGATTTTGCCGTACTTCAGACAACAAGTGTGGATGTGATGATGACACTGACTGCTTATCAAGCGAAGTATGCCATAGTGATAACAAGTGCTACACTTCTGGCTTGTCCTATGAAGACGATCAAGATTGTTCAGTAGACGATGGGACTGCACTGAATTCTCGTTGTGCCTCTGGATTTTGCCGTACTACAGACAACAAGTGTGGATGTGATGATGTTAATGACTGCTTATCATCAAGTGAAGTATGTCATACAGACAACAAGTGCTACAGCTCTGGCTTATCTATAGGACAAAGTTGTGCGGCAGACAAGGAGATGCGCTAAACTCACGTTGTGCTTCTGGTATTTGTCGCAGTTCGGACAAGAAGTGTGTTGAGTGCCTTGTAACAAATGACTGCTCATCAAACAAAGTTTGTCATACCGATAACAAGTGTTACAGCTCTGGCTTGTCCTATGAAGATGCTTGTGCAGCAGACAATGGAGATGCCATTGATGATCGATGTGTTTCTGGTATTTGTCACATTTTTTTTAATAACAGGAGAATGAGTCAAGAAGCGTTGCCGGAAGAAACACCAACAGTCGTAGTTTACTTTGCCAAAATCTGCGGATGTACAAACGACAGTCACTGCCCTTCAAATCAAGCGTGCAACTCTGATGACAACAAGTGTTATCCTTATTTGAGGATCTTTGTCACCTCTAAAACATACAAGGGCAACTTAGGTGGTGCATCGGGTGCAGATGATAAGTGTCAAGATCTTGCCAATCTTGCCGGACTTGATGGGACTTTCAAGGCCTGGCTATCTCAATCGACAACGGACTCTCCTGCCGAGAGCTGGTCCCATGCCATACCTAACCGTCCATACTACCTAGTTGACGACACCACCAAGGTTGCAGATGATTGGAACCATCTTACAAACGCGGTGAATAATGAACTGCATCATCCAATCAATAAAAACGAAGATGGACAAACTGTCAATGATGCCCTTAGAGTATGGACCAACACAAAGTCGAATGGCAATCGAGTACCCAATTCTGCTAATTGCGGTGGTTGGACTAATAATAGCAATAATAAGTCAGGTAAATATGGTCGCATTGATGCAACAAATAATAATTGGTCATGGGCTGGTGGTATGAATTGCAATTGGCTAGGTCGGCTCTATTGTATTCAGCAAAATACCAATACTTAATTATCCATAGTTAGTGGAGGTTCGTGTGGCAAGTGAGTTCTGTGTCTTGTTTTATCTTCTTAAACATTTCTTGGCTAACCTTCTTCTGGCTCTGCTGCATGGCTATTCTTCTAACAGGGGCGATAAGGAGGGTAAGGAGAATAAGACATGATAACAAGGAAAAAGAGAGAAGGAAGGATGAAAGGTTGTAAAAGGAGGAGAATGATATCATTTGTAACAGAGAATTTAATTTGTCAATCATTGTAACAGAGAATTGTTTTGTAAAGGTAGCGCAGCTTAATAAAAGCTAGATAATGCCAATTGAGAAGTGAAGGATTGTAATGTGAAGGAGAACGCAGAGCATCAATACTGCAATATTGTGACTTAAGATCTACCACCATGACTTAAACTAATATACTATTTGGTGGCTGTAA
>Ga0214481_100153_pt1 | contig 34193 bp, 27 predicted proteins | sample M1_20Mar14CPVII9_4_FD_165057 | JGI IMG/M metagenome (GOLD analysis project Ga0214481, IMG submission 165057) | Marine eukaryotic communities from Monterey Bay, California, United States - M1_20Mar14CPVII9sort6BwellG10 | ecosystem: Environmental > Aquatic > Marine > Unclassified | place: USA...
TCTACGGAGGGGAAGCAGTTAGTCCATGAAACTTTGTTGAGAGTTGTTGTGATTGGTTCTCTCTTCATGTGTACTGTGTGGTGTTAATACTGTTGAATTGCAGCTATTATATATACTGAAGAAGGGATGTGTCAAAATGATTAGATGATTGGCTATCCTTATCTCTTAGCCTATCTAACTTCCCCTTCTTGGTTCACTTCCGCCCACCCACTCGACACCTATTAATATACAATCCACTCTACTCCTCCTCTAGAATCCAAACTTCCCTTAATACCTCAACATGTAAGAATGACGACGGATCCAGTTATAATCCGGAAGTTCATGAATACCACCAATTGCTGCCAAGGCATGATCCTGATCATTAATTACCTCATTTGCCGCTGCCTTAATATCATCGATAGTTAATGCATCTACCCTCTCCATCATTTCAACCAATGGCATGACACGTCCAATAGTTTGAATCTGCTTTGCCATTTCTTCACCCACGACAATATCCCCATCATATGCTGATAGGATTTGTGTCTTGAGTGCCACCTTGGATCTTGCAAATTCCTCGTCACTAATCCCATGAGCTAATCGGACCATGTTGGGCATGACATACCACAATAGATCATCAAGCTTGTTATCAGGAGCAGTGGCAACAATACCAAACAAGCCAGCATCCGAATAGTTTAGATTAAATGCTGAGATGGAAGAGGCTAGTTCATGATCGGCAACCTCTTGACACATCGCGGCGGCAACATTCTTCCCAAGTCCGGAGTTGACGGTGAATGAACCCAAAACGGTTGCCATTAGTGCTAATGGTAGGGCCTTGGGATCAGTGTAAGAGGCACCCTCGAATCCAATGGCAACAGTGGCGGTACTATGAGAATCATATCGGATTCTGTGTGTGTGTGGAAGAAAAAGTTTAAGGAATGAGAAATACGGAGGAAGTTAGTTGGATGATGTGGAATGAATTAACCGGTCGGAACACAAGTCCTTCCGTGCTCCCCTTTGATAATACCATCCCCGTTCAACTTATCCGCCTTAATCCTCATTCTTAACAACACACAATAACAAACAACAATTACACGCACCTTACATCACTACCAAGGAAATTCGAGGCATCACTAGCATTAACAACATCTTTACCACTACTCCCGACATTACTTAATCCACCCAAAACAGCATTCGTTTCCTCAACTAACTTATCATGCACTCCTGCACCAGTACCAACCACTACAACATCACTACCCTTAACTCCCTTCACAACATTAGTTACATCCTCGGTTGTTAGGGATGCAATTGATTCAGCACTACCTTCTAATAAACTACCTAATGAGTTACCATTGGGTGATGTTTGATACGCAGTTGAATGTAATTGATCTAACATTTGATCAGTATACGATGAATCCTTTACTTTTTTGGTTAATTTTGATTTTAATGTATCAAGTTGTGTTGATGATAAATCAGTTGTTAATGATGTTAATGATGGGAAGGAGATTGATTCACGACCGACGGTGCCACCGTTGAGAGATGCAAGTATGGCGGACTCGCCACCTACTTTATCATATCGAGATCCTACGGAGGATAATCGTGTGGTGGTATAGGTCGATCCACTTCCTCTGTTATTGTGTGTGATAATAATTATGGGTTGTTGGTTAATTGTTATGGTGGTCAGAGGTTACGGCGGCGGAAAGAAGATTGGTTAGACAAAATGGTATTATATGCAGCATTAATAAGATATCGATTTTTATGCTCCCCAACACCCAATCAACCAATCAATAAACAACACCACCAATATCAAGAGACAAAGGAAATTGCAAACACTTTTATCTAATCCCCTCCCAAGCCCTAGCATAGCCCGAACCTCCGTACCACCTCGAAACCTCAATATCACATCTAAATATTGGGCTATCAATCCTATATTGCAATAATCCTCAAACTTACATTTGCAAACCACTACATTAAATTCCATCTTCCCAACGCCCACCAAAATCTCACAACTAATATACCTAAACTAAAAAGCCTATAAACCCGATATACCACCTTAACACCACCCCCATAAATCCACTCTAACCAGCCATTAAATCAATATAAAACATATACAACATAACTTACTCAGCATTAAACAAACTAGCAACTACAACACCATTATCTAATTTAGTAATTTGTGGTGTGGGTGCTTCAGTGATGTAGGTTGGTATATCATCTGTTATTGTTGTTGCTGCTACTGATGATAATGCTCTTCGTGTTGATGAAGAGGCTGCTGCTGTGGAGGTTAGACGTAGGGATAGCATGTTGTTTGTGTTATTCAAGTATATACGCTGTTTCAGGATAATGCGTGCAAAAAGTTAGTGGTTTAGAGGGCGGCGGCGCTTTTTTAAGTGTGGTATCCTTTAGGATACCTGCCACTCGAAAGCGAGCAAAAAGAGAAGTGGTACGGTAGTCAGCGGCGGCGTTATTATCTCTCCTACTACTCGTCCATTGCTCATCATGATATCGTCGCATCGTCCTACTAATAATCTTACCGTGCTGCTAATTGTCAGTATAGCAGTATCGATATTGTCGAATAGTCATTGCAATGCCTTTACTTTTCCAACACAAAATTTTGCAATCTCGCATAAAACTCGATATACTTCTACAACCTCTACCTCGTCATCTCTTCTACGCTCTTCAGTATCATCCAATACAAATAAGCAAAAGAAGAAGAATGTTATAGTAATCTCACCACCTGGTGGTATTGGAGAAATAACATCATTAAACACTGCCAAGTTAGGCGGTAATGTGAAATGGTTTGTTGTTCGTGCTCCTCAATCGAACTTTAAGGGTAATACTGCAAGAACTTCTACTAATGATGGACAAATTGCATTAACTACTGAAACATTGAATGTTATTGAAAAGGCTGGTGGTTCAATTGACTTTGCAGGTGCAAGTGCTGATACATTAATTCAAAGTTTGAATGAAGAAGATGGTTTAGTTTTGAGTAATATTGCTTTATCTAGTTTGGCATCTTGGCTATCCTCCTCATCAAATGACAGCAGTGGAGGTGCTAATAGTGGAGAGGAGTATTCAATAATTTGTACCTACGACGGAGCTCTTGATGAGAAGAAACGTGTACAACAGTATAAATCACCGGAAGAATTGGAAATGAATTTAGATGAGGAAAAGTTAATTAAGAATGGTATTAGATTAGCTGCACGTCAGGCCTTATCAACTGTGAAGAGTGGAGGTGGTAGTGGATGTGAAAAGATTGCTTTGTTATCTGCCAATGAAGAAGAGTTGGTTAGTAATACTCAAGATGAGGAGGAAGAGAGTGGTGGCGGGTTGCTTGGTAATTTATTTGGTGGCAACAAGAAGGGTAATATCATTCCTAGTAGTTTAGGGGATGCATTGGATGGACTAAGTAGTATTGTTAGATATGGTGAATTGTTTGGTGCTCCTGAATCATCTGTACGTTCTTGTCGTTGTGTAGTTGGGAGTTGTTGTTGATGGTTGTGTATATGATGTGTCTACTTTTTATTAGTTTTCTCAGACCTCGTCTCCCTCCATTCTATAACCCCACACTCACAGCCTGAATCATCACCCTTCATGGGAGGTCCTAAACGTGACCCGACAGTACGTGAAATGTACACCCTACGTTCCGTACGTCTCGATCCCTCAGGCAATATGGGAGACACCTCGAAATCAAACCGATTAGCCGTGGGTGAGATTGCATCCCAATTGGGACTAGGCATGGTTGATAGTATTGCCAATAACAAGAGTAATGGCAACATGAGGATGGATGTTTCATTATCATCCTTTGCGGGTACTGACACACCAACGAATGAAGAATGGAATGCAGAGTTCGAGCGAGTATTAAGTAACATGAAGAAGAGTGGTGGGGCACAACTGTTTAGTGCTGAATTCTCATCAGTACCCTCAACGACACGATTAGCTGAATGGATAGCTACCAAATGGGCACCGGCTATATTACGTTCGTATGATATTGCGGGTACACGAGTGGGAGCACGACCCGTCTTCGCCCTGCAAACGGGTGGTGATGAAACCACCGTTGAGATTGTATGGCAGGAATTAGTTGATTTTAAATCCGTTACGTCTGGTAAGATGATCATTAATGTTAATGATGATGGTATTTCGGCATCACGTGGTGCCGGTAATGCTAGTGATGGATATGGCAGGGTTAGCTCAAGTCCATTACCGGGTGAAGAGATATTAATCCGTCGTCTTGCTGATGCCGCTTCACAGGCTGTTGAGAAGGGATTAGCCGTCAAGCCACAACTATCAAAGAAGGCTGAAAAGAAGGCTGCTGCCGTGAAGAAGGAACCAGTGGCTGCTGCAGTTGCCTCGGTACCACCAACTCAGCCTGCTGCGCCGACGTCTGATGGACCTGGACCAAGAAGCTCGGGGGCTAGACGTTCGTCAGAGAGGAGTCGAGGAAGAAGGAAATCATCACCCCCATCAGCTGATGGTGGAGAGCCTTAATTGATTAGCAGATCTCTAGCTCTTAACTTTGCCCAATTTGACCCTCTAAGTAGAACAAAGATGAAGAATAGGCCATAGTATATAATCTTATAGAGCTTAAGTTCTTGTGCTCATGTGATGTGTACAAATACACCTAACACATCCCTCTGGTGTTGCCATTGTCATGGTAATGGGAATGGAGATAAGAAATCTATTCCGTCCAATGTACATCCAATACTAATGCTAATAATAACGAAACCAATCATTATTATATGCCGCTGCTTTATCCCTCTGATCACTCTTTGATAGAGCTTACTTTATGCCTCTACATCGATCAAAACACTATTATCCGGTATATTAGTAATAACGATACACCTCACTAGCCGCAGCAGCTTTATCCCTTTGAACACTCTTAATCTCCCCTAAGTATTCTTGATAAGCTTGTAGCGCCGTGGTATAATCGCCTTTTGTTGCTAGCCTATTCAGGTACATCTGTTCGATTGTCTCCAAAGACTCAGGATCTCCACCTCTAACTGCGATCATAAAGTGTTTGGTGGCTCTATCTATATTGCCTGCATCCCTCTCCATGCAGCCTAGATTGCACCTTGCTACTTCATCTCCTCCCATAGCTGCTAGCTCAAAGTAACGAATGGCCTTCTTCATATCAACTTCTACTCCTTGTCCAAGATAATAAGCACTTCCAATACTATTATACCCTTGGGCATAACCAAGTTATCCTGCACGATGATACAGCTCTAATGCTTTCCCATAATCTTGTGGAAAACCCTCACTACCATCTCGATAGTAACATCCTAAATTGTAGATTGCAATAGGATCGTCTAATTCCACTCTTTTCTTCTCTCTTTGTACTGCCTCCTCATCTGTGTAAGGCGTTGGAATTCTGCAAAAAGGACACTTTTGATTATCAACTTTGTTACCTTGATTGTCGTAAACAGGCGCATAAACACATCCACTGCATATAACTTTTCCACAACATGTCTTGTATTTCTTTCCCGTTGGACCCAATGAAGGGAGAAGTATCATACAAATTGGGCAATCTTCGTCGGGTGGAGGTTGTTTGAACAACTTTTCATCATGTAACTTTGCAGCACGCTCAGCTGCACGTTTGAGATGCTCCTCACACTGTTTCTTATGTTTATGTCTATGTTTCTTTTTGCATGTGGCGTTACAATACTTCACCACATTACATTTACACGTATTCATGTCATTATCGCTACCCTCTTTGCCACAGTTGGCACAAACTGATACAATATTATCATTTTTATTGGAGGTACTTATATTCTGTAACTTATCGTTCACCTCACATATGCCATCATCATTTGATTTTGATGCATCATCTTTGCAATTATCAGACGTGCTCATGCTGCTGTATGATTGTTTAGTATCTCTTCGGTAGGTATTAGCTGACTTGACCTGCAGGTTACTATCCAATACGATGATATTAAACTTTATATAATAATCACCGGCGGATGGTACTGCGTTAATGTTGTCAAGGAGACAGTAAGAGACAGTCTATTCCTCACAACTCAAAAAATATAGACTTTAACTTTGCGGCACCACTACTCACTCGATAATCTCGACGATACTACTAAACTACCACTAATCGATAGAACGTTAACTAAACTGATATATTGTCTATACTTTCTATACCAAACCTCTTATTGTGTATGATATGATTGGTTGACATACATAGCTATCGTACACTACACATACACATAATTTTTGCTATAACTTATAACTTTCAACACAAACACAAGTTTCAGATGAAGTTTCATAGGAAAACTCTCATAAAAAAGAGAGGGTGCAAAAGGGTGCAAACAAAGTATCGTAGGTCAATAGTCCCCCTATTCTCTTTATTCATTTGTTGGTAGATAAGGAGGTGAGTAAATAATAGTATTGCTGTTTTTTATATAAATCGATGTTGAAATCGGTAGTTTATATAAACAACACGACTAACAATCATATGAATTTCTCGCACCTCATATGCACACCGTCTCATGCACCTAACCAAGCTAAAACCTCTCTAGAAACCCCACCCTCCAACAATATAGACTTTATCATATTGGAGTATAGAAATAGTATTCATCAACGTATTCACCAATCATATAATAGTTACTTAATATATACGGATAGAAAGAAGTTATTTTATACATCGAAAAATAAACTATGCATCGCAAAACATCAATCTCTCAAACATGTCGTAGTACTGCTTCCTCGTCGACGATTGGTATTAGTGTAGGTAATGATTTATCTAATAATAATGGTATATTGGCTGTTATGTTAATGCTTGCAGTAGTAGTGGCGGTGATGGTTCGACTTGCCATTGTCAAACGTCAGAGAGTCAGACACTTAAAATCAGCTAAACAAGATGCGGTACTTTTCAATAATGATACATTGTCGATGATTGTTTCATTTCTGCCTTCAAATGATTTACCAAGTTTGGCACTAACCTGTAAGAGATTTGGAGTACGTGAGGAGGGTCAATTACCTCTCATTGAGCTGCACGATGAGACATTATTCAAACAACCTCCACCATCATTAGAAGATTGTCAGATATGTATGCAGCAAATGCCTACACTTAATAAGGGAAGCAAGTATATGGCATGCTGTGGAAATAGGATTTGCAATGGATGCTTATATGCGTCTTTCCGTGATAACCAAGGCACTATAGTAGTTGACAATAAAAAGTGCGCATTTTGCAGAACTCCTTGGCATGCCTCGGATGATGACTTAATCGAAAGAATGAAGAAAAGAGAGGAGGCTGGTGATACTGAAGCAATGTTTAATCTAGGTGTGTACTATCGAGATGGACAGCATGGATTCCCACAAGATCATACAAAGGCACTAGTACTATGGCATCGTGCAGCAGAACGTGGTCACATCGGAGCTTATTCAAATATCGGTTATGCCTATAGTTTTGGTAAAGGGGTAGAAGTGGATAAGAAGAAGGCAATGCATTATTATGAACATGCAGCAATGAGAGGGGATGAAACAGCAAGATACAATTTAGTAGGCATTAAGGAAAAGAAGGCAGGTAATATAGATAGGGCATTGAAACACTATCTGATTGCAGTAAGAGATGGACATTCTAAGTCTTTAAAGAAGATCCAAAAGATGTACTCAGATGGAAATATACCAAAAGACGAGTTTACAAAAGCATTACGATTACGTCAAGAATACTTGAGCGACATTAAGAGTGATCAGAGGGATAAAGCTGCTGCGACCAATGATATATATCGTTATTATTAGTGGATGATGGGAGAGAGAGTTTAGAAGTAGGACGGAGTGATAGAGATGTTCTTGAATGTGACGAGGGGGGAACAAGGTATCAGAGGGGCGCTTCATATACATGTAGACTTCAAACACACTTAAGATACACATTGCACTATACCCCTTTATCTCTAGTATAAGGTATAAAGAAGTTATTGAGCTCAGCCAATAGTGCCAAATGAAGTCCACAATCGGGAGTATTGTATAATGTGCACATCTTGTGCACCTTCTTCTCAAACTTCAAATTCGAAATTAAGTTCATTAACTTGCTTGAATGGCTACCTAGACAAACCCCATTGTACATTCAAGTACAGTGTAGCACTAACCTTTGCTCATAAGGCGCATGCATGTACATAGTGGCTTTGCTTTGGCCTGTGTGATTGAGCTCGGAGCGAGTCACGTGTGCGTGTGTGTTTTAAGTAGTGAGACCATTATGCGCTAGAAGATCTAGGGTTTTGAAGATTCTTCAAAACCCAGTTTCAGAAAGAAGTTTCATTTGAAAACACAACTCACAATAACACTCATAATATTATGTAAAAGATGTATAAGCAGCTCTCTCAGATACAAGTTGCTCTTTACTCATTTGTTGGTATATAAGGAGGTGAGTAAATAATATTATTGCCACTGTTTATATAAATCGTTGTTGAAATCAGTAGTATATGTACACAAAGCACAACACGACTAACACATCACAAATAAATTTCTCTTGATGCACCATATCAGCCAAAATAAACCTAGAAACCACCCTCAAACATTAGACTATATCATATTCGTTTGTAGTATATTGGAGTATAGTATTATAGCATTCATCAACGTATTCATCAACCATATATAGTTATATACGGATAGAAAGAAGTTATAGTATCGTATAGCAAATTATGTGGAGTAACACATCAAACCAAACTTGTATCAATTCGTCGATTGGTATTAATACCACAGATAATGCATCAAACAATATTGGTTTAGTAGTATACTTTCTTATGATAGTAGTAGCGGTGCTGGCTTATATTGCCGTTACCTATTATCAGAAATTCAAAGACTTATCATTATTATATTCAACAGTATTAGCTAAACTGGCCAAACCTTACAAAGAGGAAGTACTTTTCAATAATGATACATTGTCGAAGATTGTTTCATATTTACCTTCAAATGATTTATTAAGTTTGGCTCTAACCTGTAGGAGGCTCGGGATGCGTGAGGAGGGTGAGTCATCTCTGCACGACGAGGCATTATTCAGACAACCTCCACCATTATTAGAAGATTGTCCAATTTGTAGGCTGCGAATACCTACACATTATAAGGGAAGCAAGTATCAGAAATGCTGTGGAAAGAAGATTTGTAGTGGATGCGTATATGCGTCTTTCCATGATAATCAAGGAAATGTAGTAGTTGACAATCCGAAGTGCCCATTTTGTAGAGCTCCTCGTCCTTTGGACCATGTTAGGGTTAGGAGAATGAAGAAAAGAGCGGAGGCCGGAGATACTGCAGCAATGCTTAATCTGGGAGCGTACCATCGTCATGGTGTATATGGATTAGCACAAGATTATACCAAGGCATTAGAATTATATCATCGGGCAGCAGAACTTGGTTATGCTCGAGCTTATACCAATATCGGTTGTGCATATGGTATTGGTGAAGGTGTGGAAGTGGATAAGAAGAAGTCGAAGTATTACTACGAGCTGGCAGCAATGAAGGGGTGCACATCAGCAAGATACAATTTAGGCAATATTGAGAAGAATGCAGGTAATATGGATCGGGCATTGAAACACTATCTGATTGCAGTCAGGGATGGACATGATGGTTCGTTGAAGAATATCCAACAATTATACTCAGATAGACATGTACCAAAAGACGACTATACAATTGCATTACGATCATATCAAGAATACTTGGACGAGATTAAGAGTGATCAGAGGGATAAAGCTGCTGCAGACCGTGAGGAGTATCGTTACTATTAGCGGATGACGGAAGAGAGAGTTAGAAGTAGGACGGAGTTGAAGAAGTTGTACTTGAATGGGACGAGGGGGAACAAGGTATCAGAGAGGCGCTTCATATACATGTAGACATCAAACAAACTTAAGAAATACATTGCACTATACTTCTTTATCTCTAGTATAAGGTATAAAGAAGCTCGTTATTGAATATTGAGTCTTCTGGTGCTTAATGTATGTTATTCTACTTCCTCCATGAGAATTCAGCAGCAACTGGCAAGTGATCAGATGGATGCCATTCATTGGGCAAAGCATCGCCTTTCTCGTAAATACTCACACGCTCTTCTTCTGTCAAAACGTCTTGAACCAACGAGCAATCAAGTCTTTGAAAGTATATGTAATCTAACCATCCTTGATAGAACTCCGTCTTCTTATTGTCTGTGTGATGAGATCTTATATTGAAACCACATATATCCAAGTCGTATACAACTTGCCACCACTTGCCTTCTGATAGCTCTCTTGCAAATACTGAGTACCAGTCATCCTTAGTCAACTCGACATTCTCACTCGACGATTCAATCTTTCTCTTGAAAAGAGCAGTTGTGTGTCTAAAAGTACCACCTCTACCAAGCTCACCATTTGTTAAGATTAGGAACTTATTCACTTCATCTTGAGTCAACGTTGACCCATTACTTGAGAACTTTTCAAATACGAAATCAAGTGCCTCAACTAGAAGGGGTGTAAATCTCTCTACCACCTTCTTAGCATCAGCATCTGTTCGTACCTCAGCCAATTCACTTCCGGTTCTGCCTCCTTCTAGCTCTTGATACAAGGCTAGTAGACGTTCAGTAAACTGTTCCCTCGTTAGTTCACTATTTGCATTGTCATTATTACTTGTTGATTGAAAGTTTGAGAAGAAGTCTTCTCGGTGTTGCTCAATCTCTTCGCCATATATAGTAAGGTATGTATCTTCTAGTAGTAATTGAAACTCTTCCTCGTCAAGCAAGCCATTTCCACTGCAGTGCAGAGTGTTATTTAGACGGATGCATAGGAGTAGAAGTTAGATACATCATGTGAGCATATCACATGAGCACATATCATTTGGAATACATATCATATGAGCATCGAACATTACTTACTCCAGATCTATCGAATTGAACGATGCTTCCATGTCTGCTTCAGAAAGCTGTTTCAAGTTCAATCCCTTTGCTAATCCATAGGCCTTTCGTTCACCCTCGGCATCCTTTTGTAGAGCCTTTAGTCTTGATATAAACTGGTCTTTGGTCAACCCATCAGCATTATCTTGGTGTTTGCCGAATCCTCGAAAGAACTGGCATGTTGTGCGGCAGAGAAAAGATAAGTTTAGACGTCTAAACATCTCATGAACAGCACATGTGCACAAACAAGTAACTTACATTATTTCTCTCTTGTACTATCGTTTCACCATAGGTGGAAACATATGCACTCTCCAATAAAGTCAGTACCTCGTCTTGATCCAATATTCCATTCTTATCCTCATCTACTGTGTCGAATGCTGCATCTAATTCTGATTGACAGAAGTCTTTAAGGCTTAGTGTTGTTGCTAATCCTTGAGCAATTTGCAATCCAAACTGGGTTCGGTGTGGGCCTTGCTCTTGACTTACTGGTTTAAGGAGAAGTGATGCTAAGTTTGGCACCACATATGTAGCTGGCCGTAGTTGTTTGTTTAGAGAATGCAATTCTGAATAGTCTCCATCACAAACATTGCCATTCCATGCTAACTCAGCAGCATCTATAAAAGTACCAAACTTTTGTTCCTTCCTCTTACTTGTTAGTTGCAGTGTTGGATACTGTGGTTCATACCAATCACTATCAACATATCCATCAACTAATAATTTTCGTACAGCAGTATTACCATCTGAATTAAAGTCTCCACATACTATGATACCACAATCTTTATACTCGTTCATTTTGTGAAGAGTTCGTGCTATATTCTTCGCTTGTCGCTTACCCTGCTTTTTATACTTGGTATGTTCTAATTGGATTGCATTATTCCATTTTCGTATCTGATCTAACCCGTCGTGTACCTGTCGTAGTCTTCGTTCCGGTGCAGCTCCTCCTGACAAATGACAGTTTATTATGTGTAGGATATTGTCTTCTGTCTCTTGCTGCTCTGTATCCTTGCCATCTATCTTGCTGCTACTGTCTGTATCTTCGCTGCTCTTACTCCTTAGAGCCGTAACTAATGCCCGATCTTTATGTGCTTCATTCTCTAATGTAAACTGATCTCGTTTATAGAATGTAGCACATCTGAATCTAAACTTACGATGTAATACATGGTCAAATCCTGCTATTTTCATAAACTCAAAATCTTGATCAAATGTCTCGCCATCCGCCTCTTGTATGCATACTATGTCGGCATTGGATTGCAGTATACGATCTTTTATTAGAGAGTGTCTATGAGGCCATTGCCGAGCTGACATTGGTGTATTACTTGAGTATTGTTTGTGGCACCACCAATTATCTTTGCTGTTCGGTAGGAGAATATTCCATGATAATAATGAGAAAGATTTGCAATTGACCGAGGAGCTTTGTGGCAGCCACAAAGGCTGTCTAGCTGGTAATATTGATACAGTATTCTTAGCATCTGCTGTAGCTTTGATATCATCTTCAGTACTGATAAGAGTAGTTGAGGAGGAAGAACAATAACATGACGAACGATGCTCCTCACATCTTGTGTATTTTTGTGCACAGTTCGATAATCTACTGCCGCTGCCGCCGCCGACAAGGTTATATGTAGAGAAAGGTGCAGCTGTCCATAATATAGCTGATAGTTGCAATAGCACCGCCGACGTCCAGTTCATATTATATTCTCCTCCAACTATACTCTAGAGTACAATACTCTTCTCTTAGGGGAGACCATTTTGTCATTTTTCACGTCATAACGGTCGGATTTATTCTTATCAACTTTCCCCTCCAACGCCAACCCAAACATGGCGATAGGTATTGCAATACACCATAGCTTCCACCTTTGATATACTAATATTGTACTCGTCTGATTGGTAGTTAACGCTCTTTCGATCGGTGGTAGTTTTGAGGTTTTGGCTGCGATATTCACTGAGTAATTAGGATTTTACAAAAAAGTACACATCTTGTGCATTTTGTTGTTGTATTCATTGCAATCATAACACTTTTACATCTTCATAATATCCCGGCGATACTGTGGCAAAGGAATATCATTATTAGAGGGTTTAATTCTGTTGTCTGTTCCTGGGAGATCAAATATCTAGAGGGTGTTGAAAGCCAATTTGCAACACTAATACATCAAAATAAACATACATCAATGAGTTATTAAATTTATATCAACTGTAGAGGGAGCGATAAGAATAAGAGAATAACAAACGATCATGGTATTCAAATTCGAAACACCAACTTCTTCTTCTACTCTTACTTTCGGGCCTTCTACGCCCTCTGGAGGTGTGTTTACATTTGGTCAATCATCATCCCGCACTTCTAATAATAACAATGAAAGTGGATCGTCTAATACGATGAGTGAAATTGATGGTGTATGTGATCTGTTGCACAACATGAGTACTACTGCCGATAGTAACAACAAAAGTAATATATGTGCCAATTGTGGTAAGGAGGGTACTAATGTTACTAATACATGTAATAAATGTAAAGGAGTTTTATATTGCAACGCCGCCTGTAAGAAGAAACACCGACAGAAACATAAGAAAGATTGCGAGAAGAGAGTGACAGAGTTACATGATGAACAACTATTCAAACAGCCTCCGCCTGCAGAGGATTGTCCTATATGTTTCCTACGAATACCTGTACTAAACACAGGAAGTGTGTACTATGTATGCTGTGGAAAAATGATATGCACAGGATGTGTTTATGCACCTCTATACGACAGCCAAGGAAACGAAGTTGATAATGAGAAGTGTCCATTTTGTAGAACTCCACATCCTGATACAGAGGAGGAACATGTGAAAAGGTTGAAGAAACGAGTTGAGGCTAATGATGGCCAAGCGTTCTTCACTCTAGGAAGTTATTACAGAGACGGGTTGTTTGGTCTGCCACAAGATTATGATAAGGCATTAGAACTTTTTCATCGGGCAGCTGAACTTGGGAATGCCGATGCATATGGTTGCATTGGTAATGTATATGAAAATGGTGAAGGGATAGTAGTTGACAAAAAGAAGGCGAAGCATTATTATGAGCTAGGAGCTATGGGTGGAGATGTAGCTGCAAGGTATAATCTAGGCCTTGAAGAGGAAGATGCAGGTAATATAGATAAAGCTATCAAACACTTTATGATTGCTGTGAGATGTGGAGATAATCAGTCTTTGGAGATGGTCAAAGAGTTCTACGCAAATGGAAATGCAACAAAAGAAGATTATACAAAAGCATTACAATCTTATCAAATATACTTGGACGAGATTAAGAGTGATCAGAGGGATCAAGCTGCCGCTGTACGAGAAGATTGTCGTTATTATTAATGGTTACACGAAAGAGAAAGTATTCATAAGATAGGTACTGCAGAGCATTACTCTCCTTATGGAGGGTGTCTATACATGAAAAACACATTGCACTATACCTAATTTCTAGTGAGTAGACTAGTCCAGATTTGCGGGCGGTTAGTAATTAAGTAATTAATTTCTAGTTTATCTCTTCAATCTATCCCCATAATCATAAATCTAATTCCCGTGCAGCAACTCTACTATCCACTATCATCCATTCATCATTCATTCATTCTTATTCAATAATACAAAATCCAATCATAATATGCCAGCCAACCTTGTTGCTCATATCATATGTATATCATACCGCCAATCAACTGACTATTTGTTCATGTTACGCCATCGATCCCTGATATTAGTAGCAGTCCTGTCACCGAATACCCCATTCATTTCAAGGTAGTAATCTCTGATATCAGTCCATGGAATTTGCTCGCCTGGTACTGCAAATCTCCTAACTCCTCGACGGATATACTTATTCTCTTCTTTCGTAAATCTTTTCCTCTTCTTAGTCTCCTTATTCCTCTGCTTTGGTGCCTGCTCCTCATCGCCGCTACTTTCATCCTCACTAACTTTGTTATTGCTGGGTAAAAGCCTTGTAGTTTGAGGACGTGGCTTAGTGGGATATGAATTTAATGTTCGTTGACGCAAGTTTCGATTGTTGTTTCGAGATGATGATACAGCACTGGACTGTTGACCATTGAGCTTATCAAAGTCTCTCTTCGCCTCCCTAGCCGCCATCTCTTTAGTCTTCCACTTCTCTAATGCCTGTGCCTTTTCCAATTCCTTCTGTGCTATTGCAATCTCAGAATTAATATTTGATGCCTGCCTTTTGGCATTGGCTAAACGCCTCTTTGCTGCAGCTACCTCACGTCGGCTATCTGATAATGACATTGACATTTTTGTTTATTTGTGTAGAGTGTGTATTGCAATGGTATGTCGTTGTGTAGAGTATATTGAGGTGCACCTTCTTGAAAAATTGTTCGAGGTTTATGCTTAAAAATTGAAGACCGTGTTAATGATTAAAGGGGGGAATATACGTACGGAACAGGAAAAGAGAGGTGAGACATGACAACAACGAATGTAATATAATAGAGACAGCTATTAACATATAAAGCACGTTATCAGGTGACACATCATGTGAACCTAAAAATAAAATATGGTGCATCACACACACAAAAAAATGACATGATATGCTGCCACCAGTGAGACAGCCGACACTCCGCCTGACCCGGAAAAACACAATGTTCATATCTCACCTTTACTAATCCTTGTGTATGCTGCAATGGATATTGTAGATATGATATGTATTGGTTGCCAATATAGTAAATAAGGTGCACCTACTTTTTAGCGTGTTTTTATTATTGTTCTTTATGAGTAGACAGACTATAATAAGACCCGCCGCCCGTCAATATTATTCGCAGCTGCTACGGATATATTACTATTGTACGCGCAAGTATTGTCGATTCTATACTATCTTCTATTGATTGCAATGTAACTATTGATAGGTAGACTATCATGTCATTTTTATGAGAGTGTAAAATGGGTGCATGAAAGTTGAAAGAAGTTTCTTATTGACATAAAGAGATTAAATTCCCTCAATATCGTAGTTTATTGCCTATTCGATTACTCTTACAATAACTGCTTTGATATACGAATAATGTACTCATTTTGATTAGTAGTTTACGTTCTTTTGATTGGTAGTAGTTTTGAGGTTATGTCATCGATCTTTACCGAGTAATGAGGATTTTGCAAAAGTACACACCATAATATAGCACTTTACTACGCATCGCTTCCATCTTCCTCTATCCCCAGGTGGTTAAAACATATATGAGAAACAATCATTGGCAATTCACAATGTCGGGTCTAGAAAGGAGGAATGCGTTTTAGAGCTTTGACATTGGGCAGGTGAACTTAGATACGTTTCCATCAAGCAATATCGGTTGGATCAAATGGTAATGTAGAGTGGAGAGCAATGCAAGGGATATAGCTCAACGTTGGCAAGTATACAACGGATATGCTCGACGGTGGCATACTATCATGATACAACAAACCAACTAAAGAGCCTATACTATAATATGACACTACCGAATTTGAAGAAGAATCATCGTCTTCTACCAAAAAGTGAACACATCTTGTGCACAAAACATTGATGAGAAATGACTACTCCTTTTGCAAATCTACTCCTTGCCGTCTGATATTGCAAGTATAGTAGCGACACACAACACAAAGATACATCGACAGATTGATAAGAATGGCTGGCAATGTTGGAATAGTAGATTGGAGCTCCTTCATATTATCGACAGTGTTTTTCTAAACATCACACAAGATGTGAACACCTCTAGTAGCATCACTACCCCTACACTAACAAGAGAATTAGTTTGAGACGACGTCGTGGTAACATAACTGATATTTCGTTTTGAATTGGTATTGGGGTTAGGGTTATTGAGTGTTCCGAAGGTGAGTATCCAAGAGATTCATTTTAGTCTTATGCACTTTATATGTTCTGCTGCACATTAGCGTTATGAAACCATTTAGTTAGGAAGGTATTACAATGATAGTTGAGAGTAGTAGAAGTATTGTATATACCGTAGAAGAGAAGAGGGGAGTACATTACATTATATTGTGCATGACATATCAACTTCTAATAGTGGATCATTATATAGAAGATATGATACTCCATTAGTAACGTGCAACTTATTGACTGGTATGTTTCATTACATACATATCAGATGACGGATGAAGAAATAGGTAACCGTACAGCCATATCAGACGTTAGTTAGACAGTAAAGACATTAATTATACTTCGGGCCTATGGATTTTGATTGCATACTGCGCAGACTCTAATATAGATACTTAGACTCGGTCATCTTTATTGAATAGAATCATCAAGTGCATAGAATAAGGTTTCTATGTTTACATACGATGTCCCCCTATCATACGTCAATCAGATTATACCCCGACGTTTCACCCCCAACTGATCAAGTGTATTTCAATCCCCATCCCCGTAATCACGGCCACCCCATGACATACTCCTTCGGGGCTTCCCTCGTAACCGTGTCACTTCACTTTGCAATGATCTAATCATCTCTTTCTGTACCTCCTCCATCTTTTCCTTCTGATCCAATTTGATACTCAATGCCTCTTTGTCCATGCTGAGCTGTGTCTTCTCATTCTCCAGCAAATCGATTCTTTTCTTTTGCAAGTCCTCTAAACGCTTATCACCGGTAATCTCCAACTCTGCTTTTGTCATCTTGAGCTGATATTCCAAGTTTCTAATCTCGGCCTTTAACGACTCAATTTCATTTTGTAGTTCGGCTCTTTCCTTCTTTCTTGATGCTTCCGTCTCTCTCGCCTTACTCTCCAATAATCCAACCTTATCTTCTTTTCCATTTAGAAGAAGAATGATAGCATCGACTTTTTCTTGTTCTTGACGATTCTTGCATTGAAGTGAACCTCCTCCTGATCCCCGTCCTCCATCATCTCCGCCACCAGGCCCTCCCCCATTTCCATCAGGTGCTCCTCCAGCTCCTGATCCTCTACTTCCTCCACGAGAATCACCATTCCTCTCGTCACGTACATCATCATCATTATTAGATTCGTCACCATCCTTGTCATCGTCATCATCTGGATCTCCATTACCTCCTGTATCAGCAACTGCCGTCCCCCGAGGCTCTTGATTGGAATTTGAGTTCTGATTCTCATTCCTTCATACATATTAAGATGATATGTTTATGTGAGAAAGATACGTAAATTAAACCGTTTCAACAGCAACATAAGACAGATAGCTTACCTATCATCATCATCTTCGTCCTCCAAATTTTCCTTTGTTTCGTCTGCGGAAGGAGAGTGCGGGAGATAACGACGTACTTCACAACGGGGGGTGGATACCACCACACTACTGTCATCCTTTTTTTCTTCGTCATCCGAATTGCACTTTGTTTCGTCTACTACAGCAGATGAGAAGACGATGCGTCGAGGGTATTCTGTACGATTGGATCCACCAGGACGTCTCCCATCGAAATCCGATTCCAGTTCTGCCGCCCCTCCACCATCTCTACCGCCAAAGTCTATATCACCACCCTCACCCTCTGCATCAAGTGGTCCATATAAAAATGAACAGTGGTCGGGTAGTGCATTAAAGCATAAACCAACTTGTAAACCGAAACCACGCCAGTTGAATTGATTTCCGTGTGATCCCTTCTTGGCAAGAGATTTAGCTAGACGAACTGCATCATATCGGGTTTCATTCTCATTCTCTTCCCTTGATGACTCTGGATCAAAAGTATCCCCTCCCTCATTATCTGTGAGTGGTGAGATTGGAGTTTCAGGAAGGGTTGCAGCTGGTGAACCTTCTTCGTTAGTGGTAGTAGTAGCTTCTTCATCATCATCAGTGTTGTCACCATTGCCAAAAGGAGGAGGAAGGGATGTACTTCCCTTTCTCAATCCTCCTACCATATCCCTGAGGGCTCTCAGCTGATCATTATTGGATGCTAATTTGTCGAGCTTTATCTTGAAGTTCCTTTGTGTTGTCTTCTTTTTACGAGTGGTATCAACCAAAGTTTCGATTGCCCTACCGTAATCTGTAAGGGGTACTCTTCTAAATCTAGCATCCCTCCTCTGTCCATTTGCTTCATACAAATCATAAGGACAAGGATCAATAAGTCGTTGAATCCAAGATGTACAATTCTCAATAAGGGTTCTTTCCGTGGTATTAGCCTTCCTGCTTTTACGCTTGACCCGTCCATTTACTCGTGGTCTCTTATATATCTGAAGAGCTCTAATTGCCAGTGCCTTTAATAGTATAGTATAGAGATGCCCTGCGATGATTGCTATATTTACATAACCAGTAGTCATCGCATTAGGTATGGCCATTACTTCCTCACGGGTGAGCGGATATTCGTAATTAACAACACCATTGACATTATCATCTTCTTCCTCGGATTCTTCCTCCTCAGAGTTCTCTTCCTCGGATGGTTCAGGCGTATCCACACTAGTGTTAGTGTTATCTCCTTCCTCTTCTTCCGAAAAAATGTGGGAAAGATTTCCAATTGCATCATCCAATTGGTCCGTCATCGTATATCGTATAGATTAATTAGTTTCTTTTCCTAATATGTTACGATTTATTATTCAATGCTATAAATCTTGGTAATAATGTACTAATACGAGGGTGTATGTATATGATTGAGTAGTATTCATTATTCGTAAATGTTTAATTCAATTTACGGTACACCGTAAAGATTCAATATATGTGCGGTGGGTATAAATGATATATATCGTAGATATATAGATTGTTTAAAAATGTATAGAGAGAGGCACAATATAATAGATATGTGGTAAGGTATAATAACGATATGGGTATATATAGGATATAAGATATACACCATCTTATTTTGAAAAAACATATAAGACTTACACAATTTCTTGAGGTGTGTTGTATTTAATACCCCTACACCCACCAAACAAATCCAACAATCGAATATAATAATGTTTAAAATGTTTATTTGATATTTGGTACAAAGAATCACATCGTAAATAAGAGATAGGTTAGAAAAGTCAGTGATGTTAAACGTGCATAAGATGTGTACAAAAATAGATTTATGTGTTATATCGATCAACACGTGAGTTTAGTATACTAGTAGTATACCATAGACAAATAGATTAAAAAGATTAGCACTTACAATATCTAATACATTAAACAAATTAATTGTAATTAGAGAGAGAGAAGAGTTGTATGAGTTATATATCTATATCGGTTCATGCATATACAATCGTTTGTATTCGACTTACCTTTTACGATTATAAGCGATTTATATATATTGGATATAGGTAATGATTCTTCTACTAATAAGGATGGAATAGAGCTATTTGGCTGTATTTCTAGGATTGTTTATTAGCGTTAGTAGTAGCGCACTATTACCAGTTCAGCCGCACTATCGTAAGTAAGTGTTAGTTTTATTATTGTGTTTGTGAGAGTTGTATCGCCAAATTTGAGGAGAGCACAAAACAACTTCGATACATTATGATGTGATGCAGGAGGGCGCAGCGCGGGTCGATACGGCGTCAATTCTTCATCTCGTATAGAAAGTTAGGGTATTTATCAGTTTTTGAAATACTCTATCGATTAATGGTGGTGAGGTAGCTGAGTTATGGATAGTTATCGAATAATCAACTTTGCAAAAAAGTATACATATCTTGTGCATACTCATGGTCACAACTTAGATATCAACCTTCTCTCGTCAATATCATAACAATCATAACATCGATCTATCGGTACAATACATCATTATCAGCTTATAAGTAAATAGATGCTAGTGATGCATCAGATGGCTGCAATATTAGTATTTAGTAATTTAAGTAGCGGTTTAGATATGGAATGGTATACTAGGGAAGTGAACTGCACCACGTCTGATTTAAGAACTAAAGATTTGGGAAAGTTAGCTTTAGTACCTAGATATTTAAATAAAACAAAGGGTATTGGAACATCATATGCGAGTGGTCATTGAGATGAATTGTGTGATGATGTCATAGTAGTTCGAGTAGTAGAGGTTTGGATGGGCTGAAGGCGTGAATACATCACGAGAATAGGGTTGATATGTGTTCTTAAGAAGAAGATTTGTGGGGGATTGAGTGGCTGCAGGCTGAAACTACTTACATTATCTTCTTCCCTGGCTCGTATCCTGTTCCTCTAATGGAAGATGCCTTGGAGTGGTCAAACTTTCATTGGACGGACGATTAAAGTAGTATAACAAGTGGTGACGATGCAGAAACTATGGAATCTCTTTTATCAAATTTACGACGTCAGATTTTGCCCTAATGGGGGGGAACGAGGGTTGTGCATGTGATAAGAAAAGTTGGAGGATATTCCTCGGAGTGGAACATTTACACGGGTGGCGGTGCCAGAGATGTACCTTCGTCATCAAGACTAACGGTCTATCGATTGGTAGCTACTAGGAGAGCGTAGATTCATTGAGTAAAAAGGATTTTATGAAGAAGTACACATCTTGTGGACTTTTCTAATCAACGCCAACAATATGATAAACAAGGAGGACTCTGCCTCTAATTCTTATGCACAGTTACATCGTTGTGTATAGAGTTCAAAATACTGCTAGTATCCATTAATATTGCAAAGCAGTTGCCTAGTACCGTCGTATGGTCCTCGCATCCCCGACCAACTCCCTCCTCCACGATTGATAAGCATATATCTAGCTAGTTCAAACATCCCATCAAGATGGGATTTCTCTTGGGGGTGCTCCTCAAGTATGTCTTCACTTTCATACTTTGCGGCATATAAGAGAAGATCCAGAGCATGCTCAACTTTGCCACCCTTGCTAGCAAAGTCTTCATAGATTGGCCTGCTCTGGAGAACGTCCACGATTCTCTCGACTGTTGGTGACCTTCCGCTATCCATGATCTCACATATCTTCTTGAAGCAAAAGCTGAATGCTTCTAGACAAGGGTACAACTGTCCATTGGGGTAGTTTTTCAACACACTCTCGGGGATGAATGCCAATCGGGGAGAATACCCACCAATTAGCTCAAGTAAGTCATCAATCTGAGACCCTGCATGGTACTTCATCAAGTAAAACAGCTTCGGTGGCATCCATCCGTCTACGAGCTTGTCCTTATCATCGCTTGTCATTAAAGTTACAATCGTTTCATATGGAGGAATAACATCAGACTCCTGTACAGATGTACATATACTCCTGCAGGTGATCGAATCTCCAATCTCGTGACATTGCAAACGTATGAGATCGATTGCAGTCTGCCCCTCATCAGTTCTGGCTGACACATCAGCTCCTGCTGCAATTAGAACTTTAATATCTCTCGTATTATATCTTACAGCTGCTTCATGCAAAGGCGTATACCCATCTAATCCAGAGTAATTGACATCTCCACCCATCAATATCAACTTTGGAAGAATGGCGGGTGAGATTCTCTCTGCATTTACAACTGCAATATGTAATCCGTGTGTATCATTAATTGAAGCCCCCTCTTGAACTAGTCCGTCGACCCTATCCAACTCATTCCTTTGAATGGCAAGAGATAGTTCCTTATTTCTACCTTGGAGATGATGAAATAGTTCGGGAGGTGAATAAAACTGAATCTGAGATGAATCTTCCTTGCTAATCCATTGACTTTTTGCTTCATTGGAACTAGCCCGAGTAGATGATACCCTATCGTTGGGCACTTGATTGTAGTACAACTCACGTGTGAGGAAGAAATATCCGCATCCATTCCGTGTTGATGATGCCTGTACAAATCCCATACGCATAAAGTAAACACCCAGCTTATCATTACTCTCTGTAGTATCTTCCTCGCTGCATGATCTACCGCCCTTCCATTTTGGATAATTACTACTTGCTGGCATCATGACAGCCAATGTCCATCTATTCTCTAAGAAAAATAATGCCTCGTGTATCATTATTAATCCATAATCATGCCCCTGATGTTCTGGTTTAACTTCTACCATTTCAATATTAAAGAATCCACCCCGTGATACGGCCATGGAACTATCTTCTTGTAACTTTGGATTATTACAGCGTGTTGCCCGACCGTCTGATTGACAAAAGTATACACTTAGTCTTTGCAATTCAGATGTGATGCCATCACATACATCGAAGAAATTACTAGACGGTCGGTCAATAAGATAGCCTTTGAGGTATCCAATCTCTTTAGTCTGTTTCGTCTTTTTGTTATTATTATTGTTCTGCTGCTGCTGTTCCTGCAGTAGCTTAAGATGCACACTTTGGGCAGAATCACCATAATTTTGTGATTCATCCTTGAGGGTGGCTGAGAAGAGATATGATTCGCCATCATTATTCGTCCACCTACCAAATTCCATAGATTTGATATCCGTACGACTACTTTCACCCCATATACTCATAGTATTCAGTTGAGGGTGATGATATTGATGGTTGTGGTGTATCAAATCTTTATATATACCACACGCTTCAAGTGTATATCATGTACTTTCATAGACACAAGATGTGTACTGTTTTGCAATGCCTATTCTTTGAGCAAATTATCAATACTGCGGCAACCGACATACACCAAAATCACTGCAAATCGAAAGGGTGTTAATAATGATGAATTGACTGTATTATCGGCAGTGTGCGATCCCTAATTGCATACCAATTGATGATTAACTGCCGCCCTGCTAGAGAGAAGAGCAAAAAGAGGAGATAATAAAAGATACCGCTATGATATCGGACCACTACCAATTGAAAGAGAGTCGATGATATATTCTTATTACCCATAACGTCAGATTCTTGAGAGGGTGGTCCGCATAAGTATATTTTACTGCCGCCGAATAAAATATGAGGAGTTATGATTGTAGGCTGTTGCATGGCGGTGAGCGCCGGTGATCCGGTGTCCTCTCAATTTTTGGGGTTGAGTTTGAATGAGAACAATTTCGAATTTTTGATGCCTCCTCTTCTTCTTCCTATTATTATTGGCCGTAAAGCCTTGTGATTACTATAATATACTGATACTATATACTGCTTAGGTAAGCTTAAAAGTATAGCTGGTTTTGTTGGCAGTGATCATTATGTTTCTAGTATTAGGCGAGTGAGATAAAGTAGGCATATTTATGATTTATGATATCGAATGGTTTTTGCAATTGTATCAATATAAGTGTTGTTAATACCACTCGTCGACGGCGGGTATAGAGACTATGTTTGGAGATATAGATATACTGCCGCCAATACTTATGAGATTCTTTTTCCGATAGCAATCAATAAACCGTCACTTTCTTATCCCCCCACTCCTATACCGTCGTATACGCTAGATTACACAATAATCAGATTACTATATATATATATATACATACACAACACAAAATATTACAGCAATTATGTCTGAATCATCAAATAATAAAGTGAGCTTCAATGCTGACACATTGTTTAATCAAAAGTCACAGCGGAGACCAGATGTTAGGAGAATACGACGTCGTGGTCGTAATAATAATACCCAGCCGCCCATATCACAACAACACACTCTAACAACAACAACGAATACTAAAAAGGCTGTTGATATTGATATCCCAAATAGCCTAGAGTTTCTGCGGATGAATAATAACAACAATAATGCAGCAATGTCAAGAAAACGTTCACATTCAACGATGATTAATAATGATATTTGTAGAATGAAAAACGCTCGAGGCATGAACCTTGGGCTTAAAATGCTGCCCGGCAGTATTACTGGTACTACGAATGTTAGTGGTAGAGGAGGAGAGGAACAACAAAGTAATATTAGTAATTATCAGCAACAGGAGGAGAAAGAGCAGCAGGTGGATGGTGAATTGGGAGATGTATTATTAAAGAGTATACCTGTAGAAGAGAAAGAAAAAGGAATTGAGGAGGGCAATGATAATACGATAGAAATAGATGCCACGGCGGTACAGAAGGAAGATCAAGAAAGTAGTAGTAAACCCGCAGCAGCAACAACAAAACGAACAGCAGCTAGAAGTATAGGCAACGTTATGGAATTATTTGATAACTTTAATGATATTGAAGAAGTTCTTGACTTAACTGGGCTGGATGATGATGATGATACTGCTGCTGCCACTGCAGTTGGTAATAAAAGTATGGAATCAAAGACAGCGGAGAAGAAGGATACTGCCGGAATGCCCAAGGATGATAATGAAGGAGGAGAAGCAACTAGTCCAGCTCGAGAGAATAATGATACTGTGTTGTTTGTTGGTATTGGTGATATGATTGTTGATGATGATGATGATTCAGAGGATGGTGATAATGATAATCAGTTGTTCACTCAGCCGCCCGAGTATGGAGAAGCAGGAAGTCCCAAGGCACTGAAACGCGGTCGGAAGGGTCGGAAGGCACGTCCAAAGAAGAACCAGATCGATGAGCAGCAGGTTGTCGAGTCTCAAGTTTCTCTCCCTCTAACTAGGACAGCTGCATCCGAGAAGTCACCAAGACGTAAACATAGTCTTGACAACGATCATGAAGTGGAGGAAGATGTTGATTTTGATCCACAATCTCAGATACCTCTCCCAATCAGAAGAGTATCAAAGAAGTCTATGTTATATCAGGAGTCACAAATACCACTCCCCGCGAAGAAGAAGAAGTCACCTCTACCAACGAAGAAATCAAAGCGATGGCGTAAGAATATGCAAGAAGAAGAGACTGTCCCTCGTTCTCTTCGAAAACAACCACCTGAAATTTTGGGACAGATGGATGTTTCTGATGATGATACTGACGTAATCCTAGTGCTAACAAGGGAGAACATTGCTAGAAGGCCAAAAAGGAAGAGGGTATCTAATGAGAGACAGGTCGCTGCCGGAGAGGAGGAGGAAATTGAAATGAGTCAAGTGCCAATCAATATCAAGAAGCAATCGACAAGACGTAAATCTCACTTGAAGTCCAAGCCAAAGGTTGTTTGCATTAGTGACGCCTCCTCGGATGAATGGATGCGAATTAAGCCAAAGGATACCGTCGTCAAATCTAAAAAGTCAAGGTCTTCATTACTTGGTGATTCATTGGAAAGACCACCGGCCAGGGATACAAAGTATATGGATTCAGACGATGACTCGGACGATGACCAATCACAATCTCCTGGAGAAGGGAGTCAAGAGATACCACGAAACGCAATTTCGAGTAGTGGTAGTAATAAACAGCCGTCCACGTCACAACAACAAACTACAACAACAACAAATACTAAAAAGGCTGTTGATATCACGTCAAAGTACTATTTTCCGCCGTGGATGATGCCAGTAAGAAAACAGAGTAGTAGTAATATGTCGGCACCGGTAGTAGTAGCAGAAGAAGGTATTAGCTTTGAATCAAGTCATGATATGGACAGTCCACTACAACAATCTTCCGACGACGATACACAACAGTCTGAGAAGTCTATGAGTACTAGTGATGAGGAAGAGGAACAGTTGTTACAGGAACAGGAGGAGGAGGAGAAGGAGAAAGAAGAGCGAGAAGAGAAACAACGAGAAAGTAAACAACGAGCAGCTGCCGAGAAGAAGAAGCCTACCCTGGTAAAGAAAAAGCACAAGTACAAGTTTACGACGTGGACTGCCAAGGATAAGAAGGAGATAACTCGTCACCAAAATAGTCTTGCCGCGGGTAGGAAAGTATGTGAAGTAAAGTGCGTAAAAAAGTTCAAAGAGAAAAAGAGAATATGTGAATGTGGAGCAATTACTGTTGCAGTGAGAAATTATAGAGATAAGTTTAGAGCCACTTGTCCGTGCTGCGAAAAGAGCCATTGGGATTGGGAGGAGGTAGATCAGCTTGATACTGAAAGTGATATTGAGCAAGCATGGAAAAAGAGGACGAGGTAAATACCTATAACTTAGGGAGGAAGGCCTTACTTTGCCTCTGGTATTAAAGAGTCTGTGAGTTATATAATGCGTGCATATCTTGTGCATCTTTTGTCGTTTATAAAACACAAATGATGCATTATTTGTTGTTTATAAAACACATCATATGTCTAACCTCTTCTCTTCTTTTCTATCCATTGAACAGGCATCCCACATTGTCTCCACCAAGCTGCTTCAATTCCTTACCGTCCCTCGTCTCGTCCAAGGCATCCCCCCCTCGCCTTACTTCCAGGTCTGGTTAGAAGAAGTACAATGTGTCAAGTTATTGGATCAGGCTTTGTTAACACAACCTTTGTGGGGAGGAGAGAGCTCTATCAGATGTGGCGGCCTCCATAATAAGGACTACAATGTGCCGAATGTAGATGCTTTAGAGGTATCAAACAAGTCATTAGTTACATATGTGAGTCATCTACGAGCGTAGTTACATTGATTCAATTGTAACTCGAGGTAGCTAATGTAACGAGTTCAGATCCATTTCACACAACACCGGCAGGATATGGACTGAATCTACAGTATAGAACGGCTCTGAAGTCGAGTGAGTTAGTCTGTTCAATATGTATTCACTTGCAAATTGCCACTATGGTCCAAGGGCTGATGGGATATGATGTAAAGATACGGTCTGCCAGAGATGGTGCTGCACTTGTCGTATATGATATGGTTGGTTGTGTATTCGGGATTTGGTGATTACGTGTTTGATTGTTTTTTGTGACACATGATATAAGTGTGTATATGAAATGAGTTTGTGCATATGATATGAGCACTTTACAGTGTACTAACAATCTTTCTCCTTTCCCACCCATACTCCGTTCCTTTAGTATGATGAAAGAGTTCTATGGGTGGATAGAAGACTCAAAAGTATCTCAATTAGATGCAAGTACCGAGGAAGTTGTCAACAATCTTAAACGTCGAGCGGCTAGAAGAAGATAGAAACGTGCCAAGTCTATCATTAGTATTGGACTGATGTTGAACCGTCGCCTAAGTGATGAAAAGTTATGACAACGAGGTAGTACAAGTGACGAGAGTAGGGGATCTCTTCCTGATATGGATACACTAGACCCGAACAAATATCAATCTTAAATAGTAGCTCGATGTAGATGGCGGAGGGCCATTACAAGGATAATCATCCAAGTCAAGTTAGGTAAATCATTTAGAAAAACGAAGGGTCTACGGATGAGTCAGATTATCATACCAAAATGGAGTAGTGATTCAAGCTTAGACAAGAGGGCTAAAGATAAGCAAGGGAAGAATGTATTCGTTGATATGAAGAGGTTAGTAGGACAAAAGTTCTTCAATGATGATTCGGTTATGAATGACCCTAGTAGTTTGGTTTAGTGACATGACATAGTCCGATGTGGTATATGGTATACGTGTCCAGAGAGAAGAGAAAGGGATGTCTGTATGGTACAAGTCGGTTAGTAATCCAGTTATAAATGAATACCCCGGACGAAAAGAGTTGCTTGATATACATACTGGCTTCTCGTTGTACATGTTACGCCAGAAAAAAAGATATAGATTGAGGAGATTAAGGAAAAGATTGATATTATTGTCGGAAGGGAGACTCGGTAAGTCTCTTGTCTACTTTCCTATGTGTTGAACTGATAATATGTGCTGCTTCACTTCTGCCTCACATCTAATGCACATGTTCATCTCAATCTAATACAGTAAGTTATAACTTAATGTATCCACACAGGCTTTTGTGTGGCAGCCTCTGACAAGTTTGTTAATGTAGATCAAGTCCGAGTAGTAACGTGAGTATATGGTTTAGTTCCAATGTACATGTACGTCTCTAGTCTTACATTTATCCATTCTACTCCGCGTCACATACACAGATTCGCCTCGCTGAGGGTTGGAGCCTCCTCTTTTCTTCATGTCTATCAACATATGGAGAGACTTGGTAGGATACGACATGCTCGATTCTCTAACAACAAGGATCTTGTATCGATGGTACAGTTAACCAACTTCCAAGGTGCTAATTCATTTATGTGGCAGTTCTACAAGCATGTCGGCATGAGGATACAACTCCATGGAACCAGTCGGTCTGGCAAAGTGGATTCTACGCCACGCCTTGGATGTGACTTACCCACTTCATCATAATTGGTCATTCGACGGATGGTTGTAACAAACAACATCATTCCCAATTTAGCAACGCCGGCTGGCTATAGAAAGATTCATACAACAAAGGATACACTTCAGTCAGTATAGGATGGCTCTGGCAAAGTCGATGTATGTATTATATGCTATATTCTTATATCGTGTGCACATCTATCTCACATCGTATCATCCTCTTCTCTAGTCTATTATCATGATCATAAGCGAAACCGAATAACGAGTTTGGACGAGTACTACATTATTCGAGCTAAAGTCTCATCATCAACGGATAGCGGATCTAAATTTGAATAGCCTCTCATACAACCAAGGAAAGAAGAAAGTCGTAGTGTTGATCATCGTGGCGGCTCTAGTCATGTGTTACGGCCATCCTTGAGTCCTTATCAGCCAAGTCATCTCAAAGTATGGCTTGTCTCGATGTAAGAATGAAGTGCCAGTAAGTGATGTTGGTACTGATCATCTACTCAAGCCAATGCAAGAGAAGAGGTTGTCTCGTCTCAACTGGACATCGAGTCGCAACCCCAAGCTGTAGAAGCGCAATTGAATTCTGTCACCGAGTATGCAACTAGCATATCATTCGACCCCAAGCTCGAGGATGGTCTATACCTTGTTGGTGCTGGAGTCAGAAAGAAGTCGATCATCAAAGACTATGCCGTGGCTATGTACTCTTCTCCCAAGGTCCTTGTCGCTGCTTCTTCGTCATCACTTGGCAAGGCCGCTCGATCGTTCACTCCCTCATCTCCCACCATGACAACATTCATATTAGAAATGGTATACAGTGTCGGTGCTGAGAAGATTGCCAGTGCTATTGGAGAGAGTGAGGCCAAGATACGACGGTGATGACTTTAATCATCGAGGTAGTCAACAAGGTAGGCGGCTATGCAGTGAAGGGTACAACTTTCCGCTTCAATTGTACATTGGAAGGTGTGAAAGTTAGTGTAGATGGGGCTCATCAAGGTAGTTTCAATGGATTAGGCAGTTTGTTGGTAGATGTGTTCATGGATGATAATGCCATTAGCCCCACGCTCGTTGACAATCCAAGATACTTGCCGCATCTCTATTGGACGTATCCCAAGTGACAGACACTCTTGATAACGAAGAGAGTGATATAGAAGAGCAAGAGCCAGACGAAGAGGCGATACTCAAGCGTCAAGAAATCGAGTCTAAGCTCAGCCCTATCCAAGAATATGCTACAAGTATAACATTCAACCCCAAGCTCGACGAAGGATTGTATCTTGTTGGTGCCGGGGTCAGAAAGAAGTCAATCATCAAGGTATATGCCGTGGCAATGTACTCTTCTCCCAAGGTCCTTGTCTCTGCAACTTCTTCATCGTCACTTGGATCGGCAGCTCGAACGTTCACTCCATTGTCTCCCATGACAACATTCATATTAGAAATAGTGTATAGTGTGACTGCTGAGAAGATTGCTAGTGCCATTGGTGAGAGTGTACAGCCAAGATATAGCGGCTCACCTAATGATATAGATGAGTTGGAGTCTTTAATCATCAACGGGGTTAACAAAGTCGGCGGCCAAGCATCAAAGGGGACAATATTTCGCTTCGATTGTTCATCAGACAATGTAAGTGTTAGTGTTAATGATTATTCATAACAAGGTACCGTCTAATTTGATGGATTGGGTGGTTCGTTTGTCGATGTATTCATGGATGATAGTGCTGTTAGTCCATCTTTTGTTGATAGCTGTCTTGCTACATGGTCTAGTGACGAGGCCAGGTCACTTGCTATCTCACTTCGAGAAGTATCTGAGATGAACAACGATAGGTTGGAGGGTACAGAGCCGCCAATTCCCAATCACTTGCCCGAGTCTCCTACTATGGACAGTCCTACTGCACTACCAACTGAGTCAACTAACGTATTAAATGGGTTTCCCGTCGGCAAGGTTAAGATTCGATCAAGGTACTCATACAACAAAAGCCAAGAGCCGGCAGCATTGGATACGGTCGAATCTATTTCAATGGATGATATTCGAATAATGGCCTCTGATCTAGCTGCCCAACGACTTCATGTTCTTGCTTCACAAATTGACGATCATGATAATGCATACAAGAACTCGGAGCATGTCATATGAGGAGAGTGTTGAAGAAACTCTTCCCTGTATTTTAATCGGTTATAGATATGTTCACATACTGGAAACAAAGTTTTCCATGCTACTGTACTTTTATTGTCATCTAATAACTTCCAAGCCTCGTTATGTGTGTAATCATTGTGTATAGAAGAGAGCTTAACTGGTATCAGAAAGATACAGAAGAATATAATCACTCAGTCTTGAGATGCCTGTTTCCAATAGTCTGAACGAACGTAATCTCTAGTCTAGTATGAAAGTTAGAGAAATCCTGCTGACTTTCAGGCAACGTTTTGCCTCGAGTGGTACCTCAGAGATGTAGGCTTGCTACTATAGTGCTTGTTTGGCATTGTATATATATAACAGTAATAACACTACCAGCATGACTTGTTCTCATGGAGAGAGAGAAATGGTGGTTTTACGTGTAAGAAGGTGTAAGAAGTAGCAGCAGCAAACATGTATATGCAAGTATGGGCAGGTGTACTTCTCTTTATAGGGTAAGTGTAATAAGGAGCTCTTCCCAGATGTCAACTCAGCAGTCTTTGTTTTGGTATAGGGGCAGACCACTGTACCTAACGTCGCGCCTTGATCCTATACTATGTGACTTTTCCTCTTGAGGATGCTAGGGGGCATAGCATTTACATGATCTTGAGAATGTTGGGAGTAGCATTTTCAAGAATACAATTTTGAATATGCATATTAGAGTGAAGAAGGTACTACTTTAATACAAAACAGCAACAGTAACTCATCTGATACTACTGTTGGATACACCAAATTCCATACAACATCATTTGGTAGTATTCATTCATGGCCTCTGATGAGATGAATGCAGCACTGTCATTGAGTGGTAGTACATCCGACACTCAATGATAATGCGGATTACATCGAGGGGAAGTTGCTTTGGACAGAAAGAAGTTAGCAGAGCATTACAACATCTATCTGAAGGATACACTCACCACACTTGTCAAGCATGATAAACCAGATCTCAACCTTGGTATTGCAGCTAAGTTATTATGTTTAGCTGGTAAACGGTGGGTAAAATTTAGAATCTGGCTCTGCAAATATTGATGTAAACCGTTTGGGTGCAGACATACAGAATATGATTTATATAGTTGGTACTTGCATCCCAGACTCAAAATTAAATCAACTAGATGGGAATACATTTGTAGCAAAAAACGACGTTAAAGATGTTGTACCTGTATGCCAATCACTCATTCAATTTGTTTGCTGATCCGTCTTTTTTCCAGCAGCATTACAATCAAGTCATGAGTATATATAATGCCATTTACGAGTCAGAAGATGTGGACACAGATAAGCGTGAGAGTACAGCTGTTGATAGAAGCGCTGTGACAAATACATACCAGGTCTACTGACGTCATTATTCATTCGAGGCCGCACTTCAATAAATGGTACTAATCTTGTTGGACAATATATGACTGCATCAACTGTTAAGATTAGTGATAGGAATGGTCTCTCTCTCTGCAATCCCAACGAGATATCTAGAGGTGGTGCTAATGTGCTACTTAGAGTATTACGGCACGACTTGTGCAGTTTCATCCACAATAAGTCCAAGAGTGCAACAAATGACCAGATCTTTCAACAGCAAATTAGATTGTTCATAACATCTCAAGTCTAGCCATCATGTTTGTATGAGATTGTCACTGCTTGTGTACGAACTGCAAGAGAGATTGATGACAAATCACCTACAAAAGTATGCAAGGCATATGACCAAGATACAGGTGAAGTGTTTGCAGGAGATACATTGATCAAGAAAGAAATTTGGTCTAAGTCAATGGCCCTTACAAATCATGATTGGAATGCAAGCTTGAGGTCTCTATACTCGAACAGCTGTGAGGGAATAATCAATAAAGTTTTAGATACCAACAGTCAATTAATCTTACTGATGGTCAAGATTCTAAAGTTATTGTCAAGAATTGATTGTACCGCATCAGAAGAAATCATTACTACCAAAGACATCCGTCTAGTATTGCCAGAATCTAAAGAAGATATATTAAGAGATGTATACACAAATGTGAGACGTATTTTGTTGGATCACACTGCTACTTCGGATCGGGTGCGCTCAAGGTGAGGATATGAAACTGTTACCGAGTCCAAGCATTATCAAGTCATCTTCAATAGTTTACGGTATGAGTTTCACTTGCATAAAAATGAGAAGCACGGAGTTAAGAAGTAAAAAGAGATACAACAACTTGACTTGCCCGAGTCCTACTGAGTCAGTGTTCAATGCATGTAATAGCTATCTTTGTGAAGGTGTCGGTATGAGAATACAGCTCCATGGAACCACTCAGTTAGCAAAGTGGAGTCTACGTAATGCCCTTGGTGTTACTTATCCACTTCATCATGATTGGTTATTGGAGATTTGACGGTTGGTTGCAAAACAACGTCATTCCCAATCTAACCACCCCGGCCGGCTACTGAAGAAATCATACACTGACAGAGTACCAACAAAGAATACATTTTTTAGTCAATATAGAACGGTTCTGGCAAAGCCGAGTGAGTTAGTCTATTCATTGTGTATATTTATCATGTAAAGTTCATTATGTATACTTATCTACTTCGTATCTCATGTGCACACCTATCTCCTATTACATCTTCTTCCTCTCTATCTAGTCTATTATCATGGTCAAAAGAAAACCCAATCATACGAGACAAGTGTGATAGCTTGGGTAGCCACCCTCATTGAGCTCAACTTTACAGGGTCAAACGAGAACGCTAGTGCTTTGGAAAATGATATACCACCAACGATCAGATGGTGGTAAGGTTACAATGAGTGTTGATGATGATGTGTTGACCATTATCCACTATCCAAAGAAGAAGAAATAACAACATCTGCTCAACCGGAGAGTAGCTGCAAACCTTCCTCTCAACTGTCTAAGATATTGCCGCCGTAGCAGAGCTACTTTCCTTTTAATGTTGGCAGGGGACGAACGAGATTATGATTTGACAGACGTGAGTGTCTCACGAGAATACAAACAAAGGTGAGTATAAGTACTGGGGTGTTGGGGAATTTGAGATTGAACAGTGATATGTTGTGAACATCAAAGGTCGTTGGGGCTTATATGCTTGTGTGATTCAGGGGGATTGTTGTTGTTTCGTGCATATGATATGAGTTTGTGCATATGTTGCGACTTTCGACATTATGGATTGAATTTGTGCATATGATGAGCATTACCATCCACTAACAATCTCTTCTCCTTCTCCACCTACGTCAAGGCCGAGCCGGCAGGCAGTTTTCACAGAATCATACGATGATGGATAAATAAGCTGATTTTGGATTGTACAATTTTTGGAGAGCAAACGGTATCTTTTTTTGATATTAGATGGCTCGGCTTACAATAGCAAATAAACTACATAAATCATCCCCATTGCAATAGAAATACAATATATCTACAATATATAACCCGCGAATCCTTTTATCTACTTATCAATCTGTCGTGCGTATACCGTGGATTAAGGTTACTGGATATCAT
>Ga0214481_100154_pt1 | contig 34186 bp, 26 predicted proteins | sample M1_20Mar14CPVII9_4_FD_165057 | JGI IMG/M metagenome (GOLD analysis project Ga0214481, IMG submission 165057) | Marine eukaryotic communities from Monterey Bay, California, United States - M1_20Mar14CPVII9sort6BwellG10 | ecosystem: Environmental > Aquatic > Marine > Unclassified | place: USA...
GATTACGATGATAAGATGTAGAGATGGCTCGCCTTTTCCATTTGATGACTTTCCTCTTGGATCAACATTACTATTACTACCCAAATCTTCACCTACTTTTTCAAATGATGGATGATCAGGTTCTAATCCTACATGTCTTGCGAGTCGTTCAGGTGTTGTGTATCTACATCCAAAGTGATATTCCTCGGATGTTAATGGATATGTTTCAGGTGTATGTTTGTTATGATATTCTGATAGTACAGTTTTAGTAGCTTGATAACCAAGGTTCCAACTATCAGCTAGTGTTCCGTCTATATCAAATATAACCCCCTTAACTTTATCGTCATTGGATGATGACGTTGCTGAAAAAGGAGATGAAGCTTTCTTCATATTTATTGCGCTAATGAAGCCGTCTATTGGTATCACTGCTATTATCACACTCAATAATGATACTGCCACTCTTCTCCTTATCATTAACCCCATACTACCAACTAATCCTCACTATCGATAAGAGAGCAACGTATTAAAAATTATCTCCTCCCATCCTCTGGATGGCGTGATTGCAAGTTTACACTCTCATAAAAAGATACCTTTATGGATAGGATACCGACACTGTGTACGACAATTCGATCAATGAACTTTACTACTTTACAATATGGCGTGCTATATTCTATTAATATGCAGTTACTGGTGGCTTTATTACTCTATTAATCATTTCCAATCTTTCACTGGTTTCCATTTGTCTACAATCTTGGAGGATATGCTTAGTTGACCAGCTACTTCATCTACAACGTGATATTCTTCAAAGCAAGCTGCAGCAAGACAGCTATGATTGGGTAGTAATAGTAATGTTGATCCAAGAGGAAAGTCATCAAATGGAAAAGGCGAGCCATCTCTACATCTTATCATCGTAATCTCCTGTGACATTCGGTAACATTGAAGTTCAGGCCGTCCATAAACTGAAGCCATATCTCCTTGCGGTGTAGTTTCTTTTGTCAAAGCAGTAGCACCCGCATCTATCATGATTGCATTGCGATCATGGTCAGGGTAATGTCCAATAACGCGTGAGAGTACCAAGCTAGCAATTGAATCTTCACTCTCGCATACGCCTGTATATTGTTGTTGTCTGTCATAAAACACATAATTGCCTGGATGGAGTTCAACATTGTTTGGTATATCTAATTTCTCATGCGAGAACACACTGGGTGTTGATCCTACACTAATGTCCAACGAAGAAGTATCAAATGGTATGTTTTGCAACTTAAGATGATCATCAAGTAATTTCAAGAACTTTACAACTGTTGAGTGATCATCTTGGACAATCTTCTTCATCTCTTCATTATTATTTATGTTGTATGAGTGACCACTTTAGTAGTATAAGGAAAGCTTGTAAAGTGAGCATCAATACACAGTATAGTATACTTCGTGTTCAACACTACACTACTTACCAATGGCTGTATAAACCTTTCAAGCTAAGATTCGTACTCTCGATTACTCTTGTAGCTATTGACACACCTTGATCATCACATGTTACCCCTGCTCGATGATATCCTGTATCAACCTTGATAAACACAGACCACTTTATATCTGTTGACTCAAGAGCATCTAGTTGGACCATATTATCAACTAGTAGATGTATATTAGCATCAACATCAACCATTTTATTTCTCAAAGTTTCAATTGTTGGCAATTTTAATTTGCAGATTGGTATTCCGTACAACACATCAGTAAATGGTGGTCCATGTTCAATTGCCAATTCAGTTAGCATTCTTAGTTCTGGTATTGTTGATCCGACGAAACCAATCACTAAGAAGTTTATGATAATATGTGAGGGTATCTAAAGATAATTGAACACATCATTTGTCAATTTATATCATATATACAATATTACTCACCTTTAGACTTTAGTATACTATCTTCACTACCCAACCCAGCCTGTATTAAACAACCCTCTTTCGTCTTGTGGGTCTTAACATGTGGTCGTAATCTTACTATTCCATTGGCATATGCTGATGTTTTAACTTTTTTGCAATTTGATTGAAAAGCTTGTCGATTGACGATAAATGACGGAGTTTCAAGATCGTCTAGTCTTTGACAAGTTGTCATGATGTTTAAGAAGAAAAGAACTAATGTACTTCTTAGACGTAGTAGGATAGGATATCCAAATATCTAATTGCCTATCGATTGCTACAATAGAGCAGGTTTTAGTCAAATCGGTATCTTTTTGACGTAAAGAGTGAAAAGATAAGTATGTTGATGTACCATACTTGCTGATAATATAAGCACGGATAGAATATAAGTAGATCTATATAGGTATATATGATTCTGGATATACACTGCCGCATAATATATCACTTTTATATTCTGTCATATAAAGTTCTATTGGCGTGGTGTCATTAGTATAGTATTCAACGCAACAATAAAGAATAGAAAAGATAATATCACATCATGGTTGATTTTACACAATCATTACCGATATGCTATGCACTTTCTGCAATTGGTGGTATACTTGAGGTAGGATCAACTGCGGTGTTAGCTGTGCCGGATGCACGCGAGAAAGAAGGTGTACATCTTCCTTGGTGGCTACCAAAGGAGGTTGCTCTTGCCTCAAATGTGATTATGCAATTGTTGGGTAGCTTATCTGCCAATTTATTTGCAACATGGTTCGGCCCTGTATCGGTTGTAGCACCAATTTACTTCTCTGCAACTTTGTTAACAAACTTGATAGTATTTGGCTTCATCCTTGGACTTGAATACTTCACTAGAATAATGATTGTCGGAACATATGTGATTGCTATAGGAACTATACTTTTGCAAGTAGTTGGGCCTGGTGTTCAAGAAGATCAAGACGATATTGTCGAACTACTTCTTCACCCGTCAGCATTTATATGGTTTATACTGCTGTTAGTTGCCATGACAATATCTACATTACTCATGATACGAACTGTTTATGAAGAGAAGAAGCAGATTGCAATCCTTCTGATTGCTAGATCTTCATCGTATACATTGAATTTGACAGTGAGTAGGGCATTTCTTCTGAATCCGACATTTTTAATATTGGTTACATTTATAGTTATCAAAGTAGTATCAGGTGCAATTCAACAACAGGTGAGTTTTTACAATTTCAATTAGATGCTCATCATATGCTCATATAATATGCTCACATCACATGCTCATATCATATGCTCACTTATATGCCAGTTACACAGAGTAAATTCGTGCCTTTGAATGCTACCGCAATCATATTAGTAAACGCAATAACTGGCGTCATTATATGGCAAGATTGGAGAGTGATATCATCATGGACTGGATACATATGCGTCTTCTTACTACTCGTTTTGGGATGTGATCTGTTGCTATCATCGTCAAACTTACTAACAAATGAGAATGCAGAATATGGAGTAAAGAAACGAGCATCGATAATAATTGAGAGTACACCTTTAAGAGAATTCCAGCTTGCGAGATCTTTTGGTACAAGAAATCTATATGCAGACATAGGATCGAATAGAGATACAGGAGGAACTACCACTCACAACTACTTATCAAGAGCAGTTAGCGACATATCTCAGAAAGAGAATAGACGTGAAGCATGGAAGAGCTTGTTTAGTTCACCTGAGAGTGATGTGATAACATAAACACAAATTGTTTTACTCATATATATCGATCTTCTAACTTCTAAATAACCTCTTCATTTACATCGAAGACGATTCGTTTTGCAGGTATCTTGCACCGTTCTATCGCGAAAACACTATGTAATTTTTTGAGTTAACAGTCGACGACGATGATGACCACATCATACTACTAACTACTATCATCTCTCACTTATGGAGCACACAATATACACTCTCGCACATATACAGTAGTCGATATTGCAACTCTCTCTTTGGTAATATACTGGGAAGGCTTCTGATATTCAGATTCAAATTAACAACACAAGTACTCTCCACACTCTCCACAACTTTAGTTTGTCGTCGGCAGTGCATTGCATTGCAATTATTATAAGTTATATACAAAAACTATTATTACAAAATACAAAGCAAACATTATATCATGTCTCCGCGGCAAGAACAAGATATAAAAGAAGACTCACCACTGATCAATAAAGATAAGGTTGATAAGTACCAAGAGTTTAGTGGTTACAGTATGGAGTGTGCGAGGAAACAGTCTTCTTCTTCCTCTGACGATGACAAAATCAATTCTTCCTCACCAATGTTTGCAACGCCTTGGTCAAAAGCTGCACTCATTCTTTTATCAACAATTGCTATATTTGGTGTCGAGCGTATAGGTCACTATCTTCAGATTAAAACAGGTCATCTAGTACGCACTGGTCCATACAAACTTTTAGAAGTACATGAAGGCAAGAACTTCTTTTCCCATTATGACTTCTTCGATGGTCCCGATTCATTAGGTTCCGCTGGTTATAACATGTATGTTTCTGAATCAAAGGCAACTAGGTTAAATATTGCAAATGTAGTTAATGAAAAGGATGCAAGGACTGGCAAAGACGAAGATTTTGTATACATGTCTTCCTCACCTACGAAAGAAGGACCTCGTGATTCTGTGAGGTTGGAGGGAAAGACACGGTTTGATAGAGGTCTATTTATCTTAGATGTTAGACATATGCCTGATGGTCCCGGTATATGGCCAGCGTTTTGGATGACAGATGAAGCCGCATGGCCTAGGAATGGAGAGGTAGACATACTTGAAGGTGTGAATGGACAAACTACGGCGAAGACTGCTCTTCATACTTCTGATAAATGTGACATGTATGCCCATGTTGCAGAGTATGCTAAGACAGGTGATTGGGAATGGATAACTGGAATTCCTGATACATTCACTGGACTGCCAGATTATAATACAAATAAAGCTGCCGATAATTGCTGGGTCATGGCTCCTCATCAATGGGCAAATGAAGGTTGTACAGCCGTCCATGACCGCAATGATACCATTGGTAAGCCCGTGAATGATTATGGTGGCGGAGTATATGCACTTGAATGGGATCCTGAAAATCAATACATGAAGAGTTGGGTATTTAGTCCTGACCTACCACAGAATCTACAAGATGCTATCGAAACTGCAAGTCTAAAGGACGAATCACAAAGAGTAATGCCTGATCCAAGTAGTTGGGGTCTGCCTTATGCCTACTTTGCAGTTGGGGATGAGACTGGATGCTCAGCTGATCACTTTAAGAATATGCGTATAGTATTCAATCTTGCCTTTTGTGGCAACGTTGCAGGCAATCGTTTCAGTAGAGAGTGTCCTGCACTTGCTGAAAAGTTTAATACAACTAATCCAGATAGTGGTGCTCATGATCCTGTTCTGACGTGTAATGCCTACATCAAGTCTGATCCCAAGGCGATGGAAGAAGCATACTGGAAGATTAAAGGTGTGTATGTATACGAAAGAGAGTATGAGCAGAAACAGGAGAATGCAACAGATCACTCTTATACAGACGTCTAGTATAACATTGTACATATAAAATAGACAGTGGTGAGAAAGCTGTTATATTGTTTGCTTTGTAGCATTCATCTATATGAGTTGCATGCCGGCGAGTGGGCGTGGTATCTTTTAGGATACCGGGGCGTGACATTTTTTAAGTACTTATGAGGAGTTAGTGTCATGTGTAGGTTGTATGCAGTGATTGATATACCAATATAAGTCTATTGTACTATTAGATGTAGGAGATGGATAGTTATCATTTGGCGTACGTTCCAACGTCAAGAATAGCAGAAGATGATAAACTTAATGATGATAAACATACCACACCAATAATAGTTCGGAGAGCATCATCTCTTCGGTTGTATCGATGTCGTGGTAGTCACAATACTTATCAATGTGGATCCGATGAACACAAAGATTATGAATCGTATGGAGGAGATATAGATAATGGGGAGCAACAGAACCAATGTGAATGTTGTTGCTGTCGTGTAGACAAATCATGCTCACAAGATGTGTCATTAGTGCCTAAATCCAATGGCTATACACAAACAAATGAGAAGAAATTATGTAGTGGTAGTAGTAATATTTCAAACAAAGTACTTGCAGTATTGGTACCAAGCTCTCTAACTCGGAGTATTACCAATACAGTATGCTCTAATAATGCAAATAAGCAGCAATTGCTTGATGCAGAAATTGAGTTAAGACGTTCAATACATCCTTGTCTCTATACAAATGAGCAACAAACAAATACAGCCAAATCAAATGAAGAGCATGAAAGATTTAACGGGAGAAAGTCACCACATACAACAAACTATCCTCAGCTTTCTGTTTGTGGCATCATAACATCAAACAATGTCAAAGATTGTACCAATTTCCCGGCGGATGTAGTACTTCTCAGCACTCACAATCACCAAATACAAGAAGGAAGAGAAAGCAACTTCAATCAAGATAATATTATTTCACATTATAGTAATCTACTCAATCATGATACTGCATCGAATGCTCCGTGGGCTGTTTTGAAAGCATTTCCAGTTAATACAATATCGGTTCTTCCTCTTGAAATGAAATCAAATATAAACAAATCAGGCCACTTTGTATCATCTGATCTTCCATGCTGTCCGGTATGCTTGAACTTAATCGAACCAACTCGTTTAGGATTACCGGATTTAAAGCCTCATCATAAATGTACTCAATGGTGCTCGAACTCAATTGATGACTGTGTAAACGAAATGAAACTACTTCCATGGCCTCCTCCATCACAATGTATTGCATGTCAAGCAATTGCGCAAAGAGGAGAGAACGCTGCAATGATAGAAGGTATTTCAAATGGATTTCAACGATCGTTATCTTTAGAGTCGCCATCTGAACAACGGAGAAGAATCATGGAGACGAATGAGCATCAAATGAGTAGTTATTCTAGATCACTAAGCCAAGCTGCTGCTACACAATCATCCTATTTCAACTCTTGTCATGAATGTGGGTTATCGACAACACTTTGGGTATGTCTAACCTGTGGAATTGTTGGGTGTGGACGATATACACATAAACATGCCGCTCAACATTATACGGTAGAAGGTCATCCTTTCTCATTAGAGCTAGCTACAGGCAGAATATGGGACTATGATAATGGTTGTTTTGTGCATAGAAGAGATTTAGTTGACTGTCCAGTATTATCAATGAAGTGGGGAATAGCCAGTATCGCAAGTGCAACTAGTGGAGAATGTCCCGGCTCGCCATTGCAGCAATACGGTGCTGCCTGGTCTATCGAACAAAGCTCATTCTCAGAGAGTAATGGTTGGAGAAAAGAACAATCTACTGGCCTTGGCAGTTCTAATGGCACTTATCTTGGTGATTCAGCGTCGTCATGTCACAGCAATCAATTTGCAACTGCATCATCTTCAAAGCTCTCACAACCCAAAAAGTCAATAATGTTGAGTGAAGAATATGAGACTTTACTTCAAAGTGCGCTTGAAGATCAATCTCAACATTATGAAGGTGAAACCGCACGACTTCGAGCTGAGCTTGCCTTATCACTTATGCAAGAAACTCAAATATCTGATCGAGAGTCACGAGAGATACATGCCCTGAAGAAGGATAGTGAAAGGTTAAAGCACGAGATTGAGGAACTCTCATCTCTTTTATTGTCTGCTCAGACAAGTGAAGTAAAGAATAGGTCAATGTCACAACGTCTGCTGCGAGAACAATCTATATCAAAAGAGCTCCTTGATAAAATACGTACTGAGGCAATAAAAGAGCATGAAACTGGAAAGCAAAGAGTTGATGATCTTGAGATGCAAATAGCAGATTTAACTGCCAACTTACGAATGATGTCGGAGTTTGCAAACAATGAGGAGCTCAGTCAAGCCCAGATAGTTGGAACCATTGGTGGAGAGAAGGAAGGAAATGGCAAGAAGCAGCGAGGCAAGAAGAACAGGAGAGGAAAGAAGAAGGGTTGATTCATAAACTCTTAGACAATGTAATGCATAGTTTCTATCTTTGTTAGCACTTGCAACACATTCATTTTCTATCTCTTCCATAGTAGCTCAATCCCAATCCAAGAACAACTAAGCCTGCTGAGATCGCATGTAACCCGGTCATTGGTTTAGGGAATATGATATAGCTCAGGAGTATTGTTACAACCTTTCGAAGCGTGGCCACGGCAACTGCAACAGCTGGGCCGCTTCGTCTTATCAATTCTGTGTATGCCAATACTGCTGTACCAAGCCCCATCCCCACTGAGACATGTAATATTAGGAAGTGCGGGTGTATGACAAGATATGAAAAAATGGAAAGGAACGACCGGCCAACGATCGTTGAAAGAACAAGGAGTGTAAAACCAATTGAGTTTGTGTTCACTAGTAGAGCCTGTGAGGAGATACCATTTGTTGTTTCCTTTTGTCTGTGGTTTGCTGCATGCAAATCATCTGCATCTATCAGGTTCTTCATTTCTTTTTCTTTTTCTTCATCGCTATCATCAACATCGCTATCTTTAGTAGACGGTAGTGATTGAGGTCTAACTCTTCTCACTGTTGTTCCTTCCATTAGTTGCTGTTGGATATTTGGCACTAGTGCATCACAAACGACACTTGTTGCGAGCAACGATATACCAATCCAATGAGCTCCCATCCTTTCTTCAGTAACATCTTCTTTATTCTCTTCATCGCTGCCTTTTAAGTCGGTAGGTGAAATACAGAATCCAATAGCACCTATACATAGTAATACGGCTGATGCATATTCATAAGCAGTGTACTTCTTCCCAACCCTATTAGCTCGTCTATCTAATAGCACTCCGACAACCATAGTTGGTATGAGCTTGGCTGATTTGAAGACTACCTTTGTAACATATGTAACTCCATCGTAACCTAAGCTCATTGTAGCACAAGCTGTAGCTCCATATACAATTGCCGACAGTTTAATGTATATCCAAATTTGCTTAAATGTCCTTGGAAAAGATTTGATGGCATCTCCACCAGTACATGTTGATATTGTTAGTGGTAGTAGTACACAGAACCCAAACTGAAATAGAGTAATACTAGTACTCAAATGTGGAAATGATTGGTATGTTGTGGATAATGATTCTAATGCAAGCTGATGAATTGCAAACACGGAATCGGTAAAGTATAAGTAATGGGAAGTATGAGACATAATCATAATCATGAATTAGCATACCATTGCAACAAAGTGCAAATACTTAGCAAATAGTTTGAAAGCTAAACTTACCTCATGCCCTATCATTGATGAGAAGAAGAGTATAATGAAGGGAAGAGTAGCAGATAACTGGTTGTTATTCTGTTGAAGTTGAGAGGCCATTGCAAAAAAATATTGTAATTGTATATTATGTACAAGATATGTTCTCCCTCACAAAATGAGTTCAAAGATATAACCCCAGAATCTATACAACCTAGCCTATCCAAAGTATGCTTCAACGATCCAATAATAGACGGAAGGAGGACGATAGTCTGATAGTGCATTGATGATATCATTGATGGTATGAGCGATGTTTTGGCGATTTTTATGAGAGTGTATTTTTTCTGAGCAGTGAGCATAAATCGATATCGAATAACAACCCTGACCTCACCACTAGCATGAAGACAACTATGAAGAGTAATAATAAAAGCACAGCTGGTGGTGGAAGCACTAGTAGTAGTGGGTCATCTATATTAAACTATTTCTCGAAGTCGTCTACTAAAAAGAACAAATTCACAACACCAACCCACTTACTACTTCAAAAAAATCAAGATGGTGCACCTTCTTCATCTTCAGTTAATAATGATAATGGTATACCTATAAAGGTCAAGACTAATACTAAATCGACAACTGAGATCGGTAGCAATACTTACAATAATATGGCAGATAGAGCACATAAAAAAAAATTAGACAATGTCGGTACACCAGAAAGTTCAAGTACACCAGAAACACATGAACCGACTACACCACCCTCTCCATCTTCTAATAGCAGCAGCAATTGTGATGATAATGTTATCCTAAATCACGATGATGCCATTGATTTAAACGAAAGGATTATCATAAAAAGCAGCAGTACTGAGTCCGAGGCTCGATCACAATCGTCAACCGAGGAAACTCCGCCAACAAACGAGACGGAATTAACTACACCTCCTTCACCACCAACTCCTGACACATGGATTAATTCTGTTACTGCTCAGCCTAGTATTAAAGAGGATGCTGTTGCTAATGATGGTAAAAAGAGACAACATTCTGCGTGTAGGGTTGGTAATCAGGGTGGGAGTTCTAATAGTGTTGAACAAACACCAATGTGTTTGTTGGAGGAAAGTACACAAGATGTGTCATCTCAACAAAAACAAGAAGATGAAACAGCAGAGATGAATACAGATACTCCATTATCTACGACTTGTACCCCATCTATATTATTAGCCTCTTCATCCGTGTCCAAGTCGTCTACAAACAATTTCTTTAGAAAGTATACTGCATCATCCAAGAAGAAGTCAAGTAGCACAAAGAACAATAACAAGCAACAACAAATCACGACAAACATTAAGCCAATCAAACGACAAAAGCAGTCATCTAATCAATTATTCTTAGACTTTGGTCAAAACTCCTTCGGTAAGCAGACGGTATGTAACATCTGCGGTATGTTACGTGTGCACGGATTAGATGAAGATTCACAACAGCATGATAAGATATGTAAAGATTATAAAGAAGGCGTGTCTTGTATGGGATGGAAGAATGAACGAAGTGTTGTTACATTTGGTAAACATGATAGAATATTAGAAGTACGACCGGATGATGCACAGCAACACAAGAGAAAGGTTGTGGAAGTGAAAAGGATTGTTGATATTGAGCTTGGATTTGCTTCTTCGTCTTCTTCCAATAGAATTGATGAGGACGAGAATGACTCATCTGATGATGCAAACATGACATCCTATATGTACATCTCAAAGAAACGAGTGGTCGGTCTACTAATGGTAAAGAGGATACAACGAGCTTATGAACTATTACCACCAAACAAAGAAGAAGAAAAAAGTAAAGGCAATTCATCCATCTCTCGTTCCTTAAAACCATCCAAGGCATTACTTGGCGTACATCAAATATGGGTGCACAAATCCCATCGTCAACGTGGTATTGCATCAAAGCTAGTTACGGCGGCAAGAGATCATTTAATCTTTGGCATGATGATACCACTTGAGTTGATCGCGTTTAGTAGTCCTACCGATGAGGGATTGGTATTTGCCAAGGGATATACTGCATCTAACACTCCATTGATTTACGATATCCATTAAATTAATGGCAGGATAAATAGACGCATACACAGACTCTAACAGTAAACTGGAGCTTGAACTACTGATTTGGTTGTATTAGAGAAGGACATGTGTTTTAGGCGCAAGTCTTCTAGGACGTGTACCCAGCACAATCTTCTATATAGCCAAACGTTAAGATGGCAAGCCACCTCAAGACGATATTTGGCGCAGTGTGATGAGACAGGTGTCTTCATATTCAAGGGTCCCAAAAATCAAATGTATTTCTATCTTCCTCCCAAAAATCCATTTAAAACTTGGAGGAGAGGAGCAAGGCTTGCATTCATCAAAGTCAATCTAGTTGTATTAGATAATATGCAAGGATTAAAGTTTTCAAGCGAGCTAGTAAAGGAGGATGGCAAGGCTTATCGAGGGTGGGTGGAGACTCCAGGTCCAGGAAGGAAGAAGAATCCTTTCCTTTGTCGATCTCCTCTCTTTGCCGGTACGGAAGTTGGTTTGGCTACTCCTCCAGATTACAAAGCAGGGTCTGTCAGTGACGAGGAAACAGTATGGTTCACTCCCCAAGAAGTCGCCACGCCTGCGGTCAAGGATTCCGAAGTTAATACATTACAAAGGGACCGATCTCCTATCCCCCGTATGAAAAAGATACAACATTCAAGCCCCGATAGTATTACCGAAGAATCTGATAGGACTGTCACTTCTGACGTCAAAGTCTTAGGCACAAGTAGTGATAAGGAAGTGTTTGGAAGTACACCAACTCCAGCATTTGGCCAGTCTCAGCAACAACAAACTCAGGCAGGATCAACGGTAGTGCCTCAGTCAAATACACTTGAACAGGACGGCACAGGAACTAGTAGTGATAAGGAATCGACTTGGAACTCCGTTGCCGTCTCTTCTCAACAGACTCCAGCTCGTACAGACACCCATGAGGCAAAGCCTTTCCTTGGCCTTGGACTGGCACAGCCTAAAGTCAAGAAGCTACAAGGTGCTGATTTAATCAAGAGTCGCCTATCTCAGAAAGCAAAGCAGCGTGCGAACAGTAATCAATGTACCAAACGAGAGGTCCTCCTCACAACCTTTGATACGAGTAATGGAGACGAGGACGGTTCCATCAAAGAGGCAAGAGAGTCAATTTGGAGAGCATGGATGTGTTGTGAAAGCTTAAAGGATAAGCATGAGTTGTATGAAACAGTCGAGGCTCTTGTAAGGTCAGTAAATGAAGGTTCGTCTAAATTCATTTACACATTTGAAAAGAAGTCTGGGGATGCATTGAAGGATAGTTTCTCTAGCTGGTATGTGGGTATCAAGTGGGAATATATCACTCCCGACGACGTCGACCAATTGAAGAAGTTGGGACTCCACGAGAAGAAAGGGGTGTTCCTTTATGTTGGCTTGTTTGATTCAATGTCAAATACAATTTATTGGTGCGTTGCTACAAAGAAAACATCACTGAAACTGTTCCTCAAGCATTATGCTCCAAAAGTTGCAAATCGACTTGGTACTTCTTCGTCATCACTCTGGTTCGAGTATAAGAACAGTGCTCTGTTCTCAAGTGATAATAGCAGGAAGATGGAAGAGTTTGATGATGGGGATTTGGTATATGTATCTCTCAAGAAAGAGAGATCGCCATTAAAGTCTTTATCTGATAACAAGAAGGTGAAGCCCCTGCGCTCTAAGGCAAAGAAGAAGAAGCATAAGCCAAAGGGTAAGCGTAGTAGGCAAGTCGTTCAACCCACCAAGAGCAAGGAAGAGTTGGAAGAAGAGGCGGCCAAGCAAAGTTTTCGTATCTGGATGGATAATATCGGCCGTGTATTAGCTGAAGCTCGGCCTTTGTTCAAGAAGAAGCGAGAGAAGTTGAATGAGCTCAACTTAGAGCGTACCAAGCCAAAGCAAAAGAAGGTTATTGAACCCAATCATGTTCATGAAGTTGATGAACAAGTGATGAGCAATCCTTGTGATGCAGGAGGCAAGGCTGGCAAGGCTCATTTCCATGTCTTAGTTGGCGAGGCATCTAATCTATACAAGACAGCCAAGACTTCTATCACCTCAAAGAATGTCAATAGTACTACAATTGACCTTCATGGATGTACCAAAAGTGAGGCGTTGTCTAAGCTGAACTCCTCTCTACCACACTGGGTTGACACTGCTATGAAGGGTGATTATCCTTTCATTCTACCTGTGTCCATTATTTGTGGAGCTGGGAGCCAGATCTTGGCAGAGGTAGTAGAGAAGTGGATCAAGAGTAATCCAATGGTTGGCAACGCCCCAAAGAAATTACACTCTTAGATGTGATGTGTATGTGTGTGAAGAGAGTGAAGATGTCACAAGGCCGGAGAAGATTGTTATAGCTCGGGCTGAGTGGGGTGATATATGTATTGTAATTAGTAGGAATGTGATGAATCTAGGGCATGTTTTTGAGATGAATTCATTGTCTATCTACTTATTTTATCTTACTGCTAGCACCTCTCCAGTATCAATAACATACCAAACCTCCTGTTCTTCTTTCTCCATGTTGACCGCTTGGAGAATGCGTGCCTTTCTCAAGCGCACTGCTCTCTTCTTCTTCATTGTTTGCTTCTGACTCTTCTCGCCCCCGGCAACACTTTGTTGTACATTCTGCTGCTGCTCCGCGTTGCCAACATTATCATCCAATGAAAACGTTGTACCATCCTTCCGTTGCAGAATAAATCTTGTGCTAACACAATTTGACCATATCAAACCCAAGGCTGGTAGAGTCCGTTGATAACCGCCTCCTGAACTTGTTGCCAACATTGATGCAGAGACCATATCAAAGCTGTTACTTCCATTGCCTCTGGCAACAACAGGTGGTATAGAAGCAGTAACCTGATTCGTAATCAGTATAGGTACATCAAAAACATTTGATAATTTACGCAATTGGGATGAGATTTGGAGTAACTTCGAACTACGCTGGAAGTGAAACATGGAATTACGAGAATGTTGATATGTCGGGTCTGAGAAACGAAAGAATCCTGCTATACCATCAAATGCGATTAAACCAATCTTTGTTGTTTGAGTTGTTTGTTGCTGATGATGTTGTTGACGTAAGTATGGATTGTTACTTTGATGATGTTGCTGTTTCTGCTGCTTTTGTTGTGCAAGTATCCTTGGTAAATCAACCTCAACAAATTCTACAAATTCCTCTTCATTTCGTATAGATAATAGTCCTATCCGTGATAGGATATCCTTCACTTGATTGTCTATATCATCAACACTAGTATTATAATTCCCCATTTGATTATTTAAACGAGTGCGAACCATTTGTTCTAATCGTCGTGCAATACTTGCTGGTGGTATGCCTTCCCCCATTGTTATATAAATTGATGTATAATGATTGATATTTTGCTGCAGGTTACTTTGAATACTACTGACATTGTTCATTGCTATTGTGGTATTGGGTGCACTGTTCCCATTGCCACATAAAGGAGTAGGATAAAGTAACGGTGTCATGACACAAGTTACACATGTACTTAAACAAATTTGAGTTTTGCCTGATCCACCCTCTCCTGAAAGTTCTGTAATCCCTGTATCTAATTCCCAAATACCCTCAGGTTGTTGTCTTTGCTGTTGCTGTTGATGCATACCATTTGTATTTTGCTTTTGCTGTTCAGCATGACGTCTAAATAAAAATAATCTTGGTCTCAAGGGTATAGTATGATTACTCAATGCTTGATCATTAGCACATGGCAATTGCTGCCGCTGCTGCCATGAATGACGCCAATTCTGTGTATTCGCATGTAATTCCAGTGCAGAGATAGATTTAGCACTATCACCACCCACTCTATTTCTTCCTCTGTGTTGTAATGCTTGTAAATGATACCTATCAACAAATTCTTGTTTCTTTTTCAATATTGGATCAATTATAGTATGGGTGGTATTATTATTATTCTTTGGGCATTGTTTTAGATATGGATTAACCACTGTATTTCTATTTGGTGGTTGTTGTTGAGAAGAAGTTGATGGTGGTGCACGGGTATTGTTTGTTGGTGATAATGAGACACGAGTTGGTTGCTGTTGATTAACGACCGGATTTGCCACTGTATTATTATTCAAATTATTGTTCGTATTAACCACATTTATATCATCTGAAGCAATCACTGAGTCTGGTGACTGCGAGACTGACATAGATTGAGATTGCTGAGCAGAACTTGAACAATTCGTTGCTCTCTGCATTTGTTGACTTTATATATTATATAAACCTAAAACCGGAGAATAAAATAAAACCAATTAACTTGAGAGATAAATATGCACTGCGCTGGGATACGAGCAGTTTATCTTATTGAACTGGCGGCCGTGTGTCAGTATGGTATGGTCCATCCTCAATACATTATGTATTGAGATATGAGATATGGTCTTTCCTTTTACCTTATGGACTTTTCAATCGCATGAAAAATAAGATCCACAATTAATCCACCTCACAATTAGTTTATTGTGTTGATCAGCCTCTAACGCCTCTATTGCCCTCTATTCGCCCTCTCAAAAGCATATTACATATAGTCCATCTATCTCTCAGTATCACTTAAGTAGTGCTATACAACTTTGGTTTGGTTCCGGTGCAATTATCGCCGTCATTTTTACAAAACAAAACATACCGACTTGCTTTGCAAAACAGTAACAGAGTGGATAACAACAAGAAGTTATACAATATACAACTGCTACACTATAATAAAGCAAGATGAGACCGCCAATAAACAATCTAAGAACTCAACTTCAATTTCTGCTAACATTACTAGCCCTCTTCACAAATATAATTCAAGCAGCACAAGATTTCTACAAACTATTGGGTGTGAAACGTTCCGCTACACAAAAGGAAATTAAGAAAGCATACCGAGCTAAATCATTACAGTACCACCCTGATAAGAATAAGGAAGAGGGAGCCGCTGAAATGTTTGCAGAAATCGCTTATGCCTATGAGGTATTAACTGATGAAGATAAGAAAGAAATATATGATAGACACGGCGAAGAGGGGTTAAAACAACATGAACAAGGACAGGGACAGGGTGGAGGCCATGGCGGATTTGAGGATATCTTTAGTCATTTCGGATTTGGTGGATTCGGTGGTGGTGGACGTCGTCAACGTGAACAATCTACACCGAATGTAGATGTACCATTACGTGTTACAATGAAACAATTATATCTCGGTGATACAATTGAAGTTGATTACATTCGTCAAACACTCTGTGTCAATTGGCAAGAATGTATGAAGAATAATCAGGAATGTCAAGGAGCTGGTATTAAAGTTCGAATGCAACAAATTGCCCCTGGATTCGTTCAGCAGGTACAACAACGTGATGAGCGGTGTGTAGCAGCTGGTAAGATGTGGCGATCGAATTGTCGTGAATGTCCTAATGGGCAAACACAGGAGGAGAAGATTCAATTAACTATTGATATTAATAAGGGTATGTATCCTGGAGAGCCGATTACCTTTGAGGGAGTTGCTGATGAGAAGCCAGGTATGACGGCTGGTGATTTAAATTTTGTGATTGTTCAAGAACAAGATGATCATTATCACAGAGATGGTGATCATTTGTATGTTACGGTAAGTTTTGTATTGAGAGAGGGGAGACTGTATATATATTCTCCTTTTTTTATTATCTTCATCTTCTAACGCTGCTCTCGCATTGTATTTTTACTTCAGATGGAGATTCCTTTGGTAGATGCATTGACTGGATTTAGCCATGAGTTTACCCACCTAGATGGACACAAGTTTACAGTAAAGGTAACTGGAGTTACCGAATGTGATCATGTCATGCGTGTGAGTGGTAAGGGTATGCCTAGGAGGAGAGGTAGTGGATTTGGAGATTTATATATTACATTTGATGTGGACTTTCCAGATTCATTGACCGACGCTCAGAGAAATGGTATTCGAAAGATATTGGGTGGACGTGAATCAGATGAGCTATAGATAATATCATATTATACGATATAGATAGTTGAAAGAATAGTGGAGCTGTCATTGATATCTATGATATTAGTCGGTGGCGAGGTATGATATGAATATAAGTCGGTTGGAGTGCAGTGAGCTATTATACCTAGGTATGGTAAACAACCACAAGAATATAGACATATCTTTCCACTTCTATTATCTTATAGTAGATATACTTCTAGTAGTGTATTGTAGATGAGTGGGGTGGGCTAATTAGCATGGCATTACTAAATGCCCTTTTAGTTACATTTGAGATTTGGTGTGAGCATAAGATACCTATGCAATCAGAATTTTCTATCTCTCGCGGGCGATGCCAAAATCATACTTACCTTAAACAGCCTGGATGGGTCACTTTCACATCTGGGCAAGCTGAGGAGCAGTCCTGTTTCACGGGGTAAAACCCAGGATGTTGTGAACCAGCTCTAAATTTTGCTAAGCAAAATTTTTGTTTAGAATTTTTACCCTGGGAGCTTCGCGCTTGTCGCGAGCTCCCGCCCCAAACCCTTTTTAACCCCCCATTACACCCATAAATCACCAGGGATTAGTATCCTTCTCACGCGATGTTGACAGTGTCACTGGTACTCTTTTCCCGAAATCTTTGATTTAGCGCGTTGAGTAGCCAAATTTCAATAGCCCTCTCCACTAATAATTCGAAACCACCCTACAACTACTTTACTCAGCACTATACGTCCTCAATAGGTTCGATACGATAAGCAGTAATAAAGATGCCAACGCAAGTAAAAAAAGGAAGGAGAAAGAAACTGCTGCCTCAGGTTATTGATGGCTCTCCTTGTCCTTCACAGCAAATCAATAATGATAATAAAAACCAAGATAATAATGACCAAGATAATAATAGTAGTAATAAAAGCACTACTACATTCAATCAATCGGCTTCTTCTACTTCTAGCAAAAGTAGAAAGCGTTTGCAAAGAGCAACTGATGCAGCATCAGCCCACGGAGATAGTAATGATATATCCAATGCTGAAACCCCAAAAACAACCAATCAAACACAATCTAATGTCGCCATTGCAACTAAATCATTACCTACTGCCTCCAAATCAACGTCGTCGAGTAATAATAACAATAACTCCAAATATAAAACACCTAATAATCGTATACGTACTCGCTTACCTGATACTTCGCCTATTGACGGTGGCGATGATGATTTGCCAATTGGCGGTGATGATTTAAATGAAGAAATTACAGTTGGTGATGATAAGGGTATACATAATGATAGTAGAGCTCTTCAAGTTGAGAACGAGATTTTAGTTGCAGTTCATTTACACCCTAAGGGTTTAATCTGTTTAGAATTTTTCTACTGGGAGCTTCGCGCTTGTCGCGAGCTCCCGCCCCCCAACCTTTTTACCCCCCACACCAAACTACCACCCCTTTGTTTGGGGTAAAACTAAACTCACACCCTAAAATATTCCCCTGGGTAGCTCATAATAGATAGCTTGTGGACTGTGCTAGGTAGGTACATATGTATGATCGCGATCACGAACATCGTTCCACATTATAATTTATAATAATAATATAGCTCCAATATATGGCGGTGGCAGAATATCTTATATACAACCTCTAGGCAGTATCACATAGTTTAGGCAAGAGTGTGAAAAGAAAAAACTGAGAGCCTCTAGGCCTAAGATATGTCAAGCAATATCTACATCAGATGATGAGGAACAATACGAGCAGAAGTGGCAGTGTGATATAATATGTAAAACTGCTGTATTCAATACATATGAAGAGGCATTAAAACATGAACAGAATTGTGGGGTTATTAATATTAGATATGAAGACGGAAATAATTTAGGACTTACCCTCGTTTGCAATAGAAAAGATGACACCCGAGTGTTTCAATATGTTCCAAATCAATTATATTTACTCTTGCTAATTATATCAATGCATCGGTAGCAAAATCTTTACTTTCTTTGAACACTTGGGATGATATGGATGATTCTTGTATACGCAATTATTACAGGAATTTGGAAGGAGGAATATACCTCTGGTTCAAAAATCTTATTCTCTGTGGAAACATTCAATGGTGATTGTTTGAAAGCTGTTCTCATTGGTAAGATAAGACCGGAGCTTACCATTAACAAAGTGAAGTATTTTGCAAAAACAATTGGGTTTGTCTTGTTGATAACCCCTCTTTACGAGAGATAATAAAGATAGTAAAGTGTCGAGAGAGCTACCCAATCCAACTGACATTAAGAAGCACAACGTCTGGTGCTCGTACCAAACAATCCGCACGTGTAAGGTCTAAGCTAGACTTGAGTAACAGTATTCTTGTGCAAAGTATTGACTGGAATAGATTGTCAAAAGAAATTAGCTGTAAATTTGATCGAGTTACAGAGATGGATTTAAGCAACAACAACATAGGACGGGATACTTGCATAGCGCTTGCATCTCTGTTAAAGAGGGATAGTTCTTCATTGACCAAGCTATGCCTCAGATGGAATAAGATTGACGATGACTGTGTAGCATCATTGGTCAGCGGGCTGCGTGACAATACTACATTGATAACATTAGACCTATCACATAATGGTGGTCATTTCGGAATTAAAAAGACTGGGTGGATACGCTTGTTGAATTTGTTATGCGATACAACAAGTATCAACCAGACATATCATTCAAATCATACATTACAAGAGTTGGGTGACCTCAATTGGGTTCATAAGAACTCTAACCAATGGATGAGTTGGGTAATTCAGGGCCTTCATGAATACTTAGACATCAATAAAATGAAAGGGCGGAGTCATAAAAATGCTGCAAGATATAAGCTATGGAACAGACACTTTTTCGAGCGTGGCGTTTTTGATCTTCGTCAGTTTCTTGATATGGATGTTCAGGTCATACCACATGTATTAGCTTGGCTTGCTAATGATTTTGACGGAAGGGAGCTCTTGTGTAGGACAGCAATCTATCAATTCATACGAAACTGGGATGTACCTGTATTGTTTGGTTTCCCATCAGCAGAGAGTTTGAGGATCGGCAAGCGTATGAAAGAGCTTGAGAAGTTAGTTGAGAGTTTGAGAATAGAGAACGAAGGGCTGAAGGAAGAGATTCGGGTGGTCAAAGGATATACAGTAGGTTCAAACATAGCTGATGGTTCGGAAAGTCTGAAGAGGAGGCGTAACATCTAAAAACATCAAGATTCTTAACTGTGTGAATGTACAACTAGAACTCGTGCATCACGGGGTAGCTCATAATGTAGATAGGTATATACACTCATTACATTTATTAGACAGCCTCTGCCTCATCTTTCAGTCTCTGCCTCTCCTTTTCACGCACCATATTCTTCAAGAAGAACTCTCCTGCTTTATAACTACTCCTAACTAGTGGACCACTTGCACAATACTTGAACTCCATTTCCTCCTCGGCTACAATTCGCCACTCTTCAAACTTTTCAGGCGTGACATACTCCTTCACGGGCAAGTGTTTCCTCGTTGGTTGTAAGTATTGACCAAATGTAACAACATCTACATCATTATTTCGTAAGTCTTGTAATGTTGTACGTATCTCATCATCAGTTTCTCCCAGACCAAGCATGATGGATGTCTTTGTCAAAACATTTGGATTAACAGTCTTGACATGTGCCAATACTTTCATACTTTGATCATATCCCGCCCTCCGATCACGAACACGCGGTGTTAATCTTTCCACTGTTTCAACATTGTGTGCATATACATCAAGTCCTGATGTTGCCACTGCAGTTACCAGATCAAGCTCACCCTGAAAGTCGGGTGTTAATGCCTCAACAATTAAATTCTTCCCCTTGGCAGTAGTAAGTTGTTTCAATCGCTGCACGACCTTACGAAAGTGTTCACTACCCTGATCTTCTATATCATCTCTGTCCACACTTGTTAATACTACATAATCTAATCCCCAGGAGGTAACTGCCTCTGCAACTTTGTTTGGTTCATCAACATCCAATGGTGGTGGTGCTCGTGATGTTTTAACTGAACAGAATCTACATCCACGTGTACATGTATCACCCATTATCATAATTGTTGCAGTGGCAGTACCAAAATGTTCAGCCTCCTCAGAACTGTTTGGATTGTTCTCACTATGACCGCCTCCCCAACAATCACCAATGTTGGGACATCGTGCCTCCTCGCATACAGTTGCTAGACCTAATGATCGGACGGTCGATCGTAATTCTTTATACTTTGGAGATGTTGCAGGCGCTGCCTTTAACCATTTTGGTTTCTATATTATAATATAATATAATATTGTCATGTAGTATGATGTAAGAGAGCAAATGATATGAGTCAGAAATTCTATTGCAACAGAAACTTATAGTGGTGTTACTAATAAGTATACTTACAGGTAATATTTTAGCAGGTCTAGGTGGAGCCTTCTTACGCTTGATATTACCAATGGTAGGTTTGGTAGTGGATGCAAACTCGTGTAGTGAAGAGTCTTCTTGTATTAATTGAGTTCTAAGATTTTCAAGACGGCTGAACTGTTTTTTATCATTTGTATTTGTATGTGTTGTAACTTTTACTGCTGATGAAAACAGCCTCGGTATTTGGTTCATATGATGCCGATGATAGTCTCGGCATGCTTGTATGAATGGGGCATATGCCCGTCGTGATGATAGCGCCATAGTAAATAGTAGGGGACAGGCTACTAATAATTATTACTGGCCTTCACATTTTATGAGAGTTGGATTTTATGAGAGTTTATCCTTTTTTTTGCATATTTTGTCATGGTGGGCTGAACCAATTGACGATGGATAGTAGCTCTTTATCAAAGAGAGATATCAGAAGAAAAGCCGCGGCAACACGCCGGGCTGCGCGTGAAAACGGTGGACTTAGTGATGATGGTAGTGTTGGTAATAGAAGATATCACACTAGTAATCAATATACACCTCGAAAAGCAGCCCGACAATATAATCAGACTAGTTTCTTATCGAGTCTATCGCAGGCATTATCTAATATAGATAAACACAATAATAGTTACTTCTCTGCAAAGAGTGGAGATGTTGATGGATACGATACTACTGAAACTATAACATTCAGTAATAATACAAACAACAATAATAGTCATGTTATCAATATTAATGCACCGGATAGTAACAGAAAGAAGACGTATAACACGTCAAAGCTACCATCTCCACCAACACAATTTTCGTCTTACATTAAATTTAATCGACTAACAATCAAAATATGTCTAGCTTTCATATTATGCTATCTTCTTGTATTGATATGCTGTTATCCAATGATAAAATATTCCAATATAGAAATATTACCAACAGATGATGACTTCTATAATGGAAAGAAGCATCATATTAAGAAAGGTGCATCATTCGTACATATAAGAGGTAGAAATCAATATCTAAAAGCAAAGTATGCAGTTACTTCCAAACTTGGTACGTTAAAAGAACGTGCAATCAAATGGGAAGAGGAAGCAAAACTTAAAGCAAGGCGAGGTGCTGTGGAGATACAAGAAACTGAAAAGGAAATTATAGATTCTATAGCAAGTGGTACAATTGGTAGAAGAGATGGTAACGATGCAAGACGAGCTAGTTCATTATTAGAAGAGGCGATAAATGATTTTGATAGTAGACAATTAGATATGGAAGATGAAGATGATAAGAAAAAGGCTGTTGTAGCTGCTAATAATAATATTGGTGGACATGATCATTGGAAGGATGCACTTGATAATTGGGATCAGGCATTTGTATCATCAGATAATAACAACAAACAGCATCAGGCCAATGTTGACCCTAATGCAGCTGCAGCTGAAGCTCTTCGAGTTGCACATAAAGGCAAGACACCGGGCTTTATGGTGTTGGGAATGCATAGATCTGGCACCTCCATGCTTTCTGGATTGCTTGTCAAAGGATTCGGATATGAAACAGGAGGACCTTTGATAGGAGCCAGTTTTGATAATGAGAAGGGCTTCTACGAACGGATCGACATAGTATTGCAAAACGACGAGTTCATGGCAGCTCAACGATCTGGATGGAGTTGGAATGTATTAGATTTCGATCCTGAAAAGGCATTAGAACACAAGAAACAGGGTAGAATCACCTTCAAGGAAGGCAAGAAGGGATTAAAGTTCCTCAACAATCATTTCAAAACACTTCCGTATCTACAAAAGGATCCTCGAATGTGTCTAGTGCTACCAACTTGGTTGAAACTGGTAGATGACCAACCTGCTATTGTATTTACATATCGTCATCCATTGGAAGTTGCATTATCATTAAAGCATCGTGAACAGAATTTCACAATTGAACATGGACTTCGACTATGGATAGTGTACAACATGAGAGCACTACAGTACTCTGAGAGACTATGTCGAGTATTCTCCACAAATGAGGCAGTATTCAAAGATCCACGAACAGAAGTTCAAAGAATCAAGGATGAATTAACAAAGAAGTGTAAAGTTATACCGCCTCCGATACTTGAAATATCATCGCAAGTAGTGAATGAATTTGTTGATCCAAAGTTACAACATAATAAGAAGGAGAGAGAAGCAGAGGAGAAGAAACAACGGATACTGAAAGATTATGGAAATGGATGTGTAGCTCGAGAATTTGAGAGTGAGTATGAGGAGGAATCAGCTAATAGAAGAGCAGAGATTGGTTTATATCTCATGGCAATGCAAGTATTTTGTGACTTGGAGAATAGAAAAGCTTATAAGAAGCATTATGAATGGCCAGACTTGGAGCATTGGCAACGACCATCTAGGATAAGTTAAGCCTGTAGTCTCCTATTGAAGACTGCGTCACTCTTCACCATCCCTTGCTCTCCTTTGTGCTATATTGGATGCTCTGAGATCATCTTCTCTTCTACGAATAGATAACGCCATATTTCGCTGGCTTTGATTTGTAGGGAATGACCATATGTTCATATATCCATCAGTGCATAGATAAGCATTCAACTGCTTCAAGTGTACCATACTACAAACATCCATCCCACCATCAGAAATCAAGTCTACGTAGCGGTCTTCTTCTGCATGGTTATATTTCCTTAGCAATTCACCCGTGCTTATGTTCCAAACACAGAGAGCACAACCAAGATGTGAGGTTGAAACAAGCATGTGACCACAGCATGACAAATGAAGAGGATGTATGATATTCCAGTTGCCAAGCTCCTTATCTTCTTCAACGTCACATAAAATAAATGGCTTCTTTTGTGATGAATGTCTATCCCAGACATGAATCTTCTTATTCTTTGAACAGCCGATAACAAAGTCATCAGATAAAGACACCGCTGACAATAATATTCCGGGATGAATGCGTAAAGTTAAAGATAACCGGTCTGTCTCAGTATCTAGATGGTAAATGCACATTTCAGCCGAAGGCACTGTATCATCATCATCGTCATCAAAATTGTGTCTAATATTAGAGACACAGTGAAAGACAACAATATGAGTCTTATCCTCTCCCCAACTGATTAAGTTTGTGGCCATTCCTTCATTGTGTTGCCAATCTCTCCCAAGGGTCACAGTTTGACTTAGGACCAACATTGATGCACCACTAGTCACCCTGTATAAAAGAATCGTATTCCCTACAAGAGCAATCAAATGAGTTTCGCATCCAATGATAGGAATACCATGAGGGTTTCTATTGTGATGGAACCTTTGTATTTGTGTTGTTTGACCGCGTCTAAATTCGAGGACAAATGGGCTAAAGTTTGTAACTATGACTTCAGCTCCTATTGGTCCACAAAGTGTTATTCCCCAGCCTCCCCCGCCATCTATTGATCTAAGATAGCTTAACGTATTTGCATCATATAATCCGATTCCGTCAGGGGCGCCGTCGTTCATACCATCGTCAGTGGTTACTGCAATGATCGAATCATTTGATGATACGTGTGGTGATCCAGCGTAGTACATTGTATGATCTAGTGGTTGGCTGGGGGCTAAGTTAATATGTATAAACACTGGGTTCCTCAGTAATGACATTCCTTTTATCCAATCCTCCTTACCATTTTTCATCCCAAACCTTTTATAGGTTAATTATAGCCTTCCACTTGTTTTTTGCCAGGCTCTGAAATCGCTTACTGAGAGATTCTATTTTGCCAATATCGGAGCTTGATGCATACGACAATACCCTATCCCCTAGATCACCCTCGTAGAGAGAATAAAGGTTTGGTGAATTATCATTTGCAAATAGTTGTAGGCCTACATCTCTATCGCTCATGATACCAAGAGCACTGCCAATCCAACGAGCGTTGAAACTTGTTAATGACTATACTATTTGTACACCAAGGCTCGACCTGTAAATGCCAACAAGCAGACTACTAAATGCCAATAAGGAAGGGCTGAAGAACCTATTTAATCACTATACCTATTGATACAAAGCTCGATTTTAGAATCCACTTCAACTAACCGGCTCACCATGGTCTGTCTTTGAAAATACGGTATCTTTGTTGGTACTTAGTGTCTTAGTCTAGGTACTACTATAGCTAGCAAATAAAGCTATCAGAAATCACGGCACGCAATACGTAGATATCTAAAGGAGCTATATTGAGAGATATGATATAAGCTGGTGTTAATTGCTAACTGTAAAGAGATTATCTTATCTAATATATAGGAGAATAGTATGGTACTTCGTCACCGCCGCAGTATATCGATATTGATTCTATTATCAATCATATCATGTGCACAATGCTTGACACCTCGTGCGTCAGATCTTAGTAGCTTTGGAAAAGTTAAACACAGAAGAACAAGAAGAAAGCATAAGAAAGAATCACATCTAGATTGCAAAGATATATCTCCAATATCAATACATGCTGCAACTAGTATCAATGTCAGTGCTCGTGGTGGTGGAGATGCGCAAGTAAGCAAACCTCCATCGATCTATTGGGCTATATTACACAATTGGTTGTATTTTATGAGTTTGGGAATGAATCTGATCAATATCCAATTCCTAGTGCGTGAGATTGTAGATGGTGATGCAAAAGCAACTCCTTCAGCAAAGTCTATTGCATTATCAGGAAAAGTAGAATCGGTAGATAAGTTGCTCACATTCTTGGGTATTGGTTTCTTAAGTGCACTATCTGATAAGTTTGGAAGGAAACCACTAATGTGAGTACTTTGTTTCATGCTTAGAAACGTCTGATGTAATTCTCTGTTCTCAGCTTTAACACATTGATTGCATCAATCCTTCAGGGCATGGTCAGCACTTGGCTTTTGTTTGACCAACTTAATACAGGCCAATACCAAGAAGTCAATATCTATGCTATACCTCGCTGACTTTATAGATGGATGTACTAGTTGTATGCTACCTTTATGTCAAGCATTTATAACGGATGTATCAGAACCAAGTCAACTAGCAGCTAATCTCGGTACATTCCAAGGATTGTCTGCAGGAGGTGCATTTGTATTCGCCTTTCCTGTTGGAGGCATTCTTGGATCAAAGTTTGGCCCTCGTCTTCCTCTTTACATTGCTTCAGGTCTACAATTACTGAATGCTTTGATAATACTATTCTTCACACCAGAATCAAACACAAACAAAAATGATAAGCTGGATCTTCGGGAGACAAATCCAATCAGTGGTCTTAAAAGACTGTTTGGTAATGCACCCATCCTACGGACTGCAGCTCTTGCTTACTTTTTGATAAGCTTGGCGAGATGCAGTCTCGACGCACAGTTCACAAACTATGCTAACATAAGGTTTGGGTGGAGCCAAGCACAATCGGGACCAGTTTTAGTATTAGTGGGTTTGATGCTTGCAATTGCACCGCGACTATTCATAAAATACTTTGGTCTACAAAAAGCAATATTGACTGGGATCTTATTCTTTGCCGCTGGATTATCTGGAGCTGGCCTTGCACCCACACCGCCATCTTTTGTCTTTAGTATATTCATTGTATCAATTGGCTGCATGAGTATACCAGCAGTATGTTCTGTAATGGCAAATTTAGCTCAGCCAGGAGAGAGAGGACAGCTATTGGGTGCAGTTGGTGGCTTGACTGAGCTCACCGGTGCTATAGGAAGTACAATGTATGCGTCTCTTTTGGCCAAATTTACTTCGGATGGAGCTACATTCAATGGAAATCTGCCTGGTGGACATTTCATAGTTGGTTCGATGTTACTCTTGTTAGCTTGGGGTATTGCTATGGCTGGATTTGCTGACAACAAGCATCCGGCATTGTCTGGTGATGTAATTGTAGAAGATATTGATATTTAGTGTAACAAAAAGTAGTCTAACTTATTTTGTATTGAAAACAAAACTTTCCCTGATATGAAATAACACAAGCCTCTCAAAGAGTGTATATCTTGTGACATGTATCCTCCCCTTTTATCATCCTACATAGTTGGGGTAGGAATAGAAGATTCGGCAACCTTCTGCTTCTTCTTAGCAACTAAAATATTCACAACTGGCTCCACTGTTGATGATACTTCTTCGACTGATCTCTTCTCCCCTCCACTAACATCTGTAGTGCTTGTTTGTTGAGCTGCTGAGTCTGGCTGAACAGCAGTTGGGGCAATCTTTTTCTTCTTCTTTTTGGGTATAAGGGTATTGATGACGGGCTGAACTACTGGCTGGTTGGATCTATCATCCAATGGTTCATCGAATGATACAGACTTCTTCTCGCCACTAGCCTCTTCACTGACAGCAGTATCAGTTACGACAGTATCCTGGGCCTCCTCCGTGCTCTTCTTCTCCTTCTTTTTGGGTACCAAAGTATTCACTACAGCTGCATTTGACTTGGGCTCCTCTTTGTTGATTGAGATAGCCTTTGACTCGTCAACCTTCTTATCAACCTTCTCAGCAACATTGACAGCTGGGGCCTCATACACCTCACCCAATTCGCCCTTTCCAAAGTTTAGAATACTAATGTATCCATCAGAGCTGGTAACAAACAACGTGTTGCCATCATTTGACCATGTGGCATCCGTCAATGTTGCAAAGTGCAATCCATTTGCCATGGCTAGTGGTTGGTTGTGATGAGTATCATAAACGAGGACAGTGTCACTTGTTAACACGGCAAAGATGGAACGGTAAGGTAAAGCAGAAGCCGTGGCATTGGATGGAAGTTGGTATAGAACTGGATTTGGTCGAATTGCCACAGATGGCTTCTCCAACCCTGCCAGGACCTTGTAAGGTTGATCGAAATGATGCCTAGCGAACAAGTATGTGGCAAACGAACTTTCATCCAACTTGTTCATTGCGCCAACCGATGTTGGACTAGCTTGCTTTCCCTCACTGTTGTTATCCCTACCATGCCACAAGGCTGCAGGAACGACAAGGAAGGCACCATCGGTAGTAAATGACAACCGACGGAAGAATGATCCGAGTGTCAATTCATCTGCAAACATGTGATGACGTTTGGCATTGCCAGTATTGTTGGCTTTAGTTGGAGTCGATTCCTTCATCCCTTCCTCTCTTTCCGCCACATTTGATGGTGCTGCTGCTGCTGCTGCTGCTGCCGCCGCATTTGTCTTGGTGGAAGGACTGGTAGTACTAAAGAACTTTATAGTCTTTGTACCGCCCTTTTGTAGCTCAAACTTGTTATTCGCAAATACCTCTGGTAAAATTTGGTTCTGTACAATAGCATGTTTCTTCTCCTTTTCCTCTGGTGTTTCTTTAACCTTTTGTTGCTGTTGTTTCTCCCCGTCACCATTCTTCTTTTCTTCATCTCCGCCACCCTCGTTAATAGTGGTTGGTTTCTCGGCCGTAACATACTTTTCCAACTCTCCCTTGATAACATTCTTACTCACAGACTTTCGTGTATAAACTTTTACCATACGATCACTTCCCATACTAGCCAAATAAACACCCTTGGGATCATATGCCACACCCTGAATATAATGTGTATGTTCCTTATCCTTATTAATTACCTTCTTCCAATCATCTTTTATTTCCCATACATTCATTGTATGATCTAATGAACAGACTGTAAAGCGTTTTGAATCAGCTGACCATGCCACATCCATTACATCATCGGTATGATTGAATAGAATTTTCATTGGTAAATCTTTCTCTTCTTCGAGATTTGACCAGAAGGAATGATTTGCCTTTGATGTTGTTTGTTGTGGAATTGTCCAAACAACAATTGTCCCGGCATCACCTACGGCAACTAAATATTGTCCCGATGGTGAGAATTTAACAGCATTGATGGCACGTTCACTTGTACCACGAGATAACGTTACGATATGTTTAATTTGAGTATGTTCTGCTTTGTTGGCTGGTTCCTCATCCTTGTTTTTAACTGGCTGTACTAAAATGTGTGAACCAAGTTCACATGCACCGTCATCATTTTTTGATGATGCACCGTCTTGTGCACCTTGTTGTTTTTTGGGTGTGTTATTATTGGTATTCGAAGATAGACGAGTTTCATTAGCAGTAAATCCAACCCTCCATAAATTAACCTCGGCATTACCAGCAGTGGCAAGTATACCAACATTATTGTTAAGGGTTAAAAGTGAACAACTTCGGATAGGACCATTGGCATTTTCGTCCTGCTTACGTGATGGATTCATCTCCTGATGCCATCGTAATAGGGGTGTTTCGATCTTCATGATTTCAATTATTCTTTTTTTGACAGTATATCAATATTAGTATATAGTAAGGTCAGCTAAGTAAGGTCAGTAATGATAAGGTGCACCGATAAAATTATTTGTTGACTTTGTTTGATGTTTGATAGTATCGAGTAAAGACGTTATGGTGCCGCCGCGTATGGATAGAATAGTAAGATAAGGCGCACGTCGTAGTAGATATGGATATGGTATTGATATCAGAAGGAAGAGGAGTTGCCGCTTAATAAGAAGGTTCACCCTTACACTCGCCTAATGAGGAGAGAAAACATATCGTTTGGTCGCCAATTATTATTATTGACACTAAACCTCAACTTACCTCCTCCTAACTAGCTCCTAGAGGTACCTACTCATCTCATCGCCGTCCTCCGATATCAATAATTGGACGCTAGTTATATTATAGAAGGGTATATTATTTGAATATTATTACATTAAGTACTGCGGTTTCTAGACGGAGGAGATATTGAGCGCCGCCGATATCATTCAACGCACAACACATAACATATTAAATTCTTTGCAATAAGAAAAAATTATATCAAACATGGCAAGAGCTAAACCACCTGCCAATGCCCGTCGATCACGTAATGAACCTCTATTAGGACGTGCACGTCCCCGTGATGAGGCTGAAGGTCGTTTATCATCTGACCGTCCCCGAGGACCAACCACTGCACAACCTCGTGTCAGAAGAAAGCGACGTGCCAGACCCGGTGAGAAAGCACTTCGTGAAATTCGTCAATATCAAGGATCAACAAGTTTATTATTAAGACGATTACCATTTGCAAGATTAGTACGTGAAATTCAATATGGTATGACACGTCAACCGTATAGGTGGCAGGGGTCGGCAATATTAGCGCTTCAGGAGGCAAGTGAGGCACATCTAGTTGCTCTGTTTGAGGATAGCAACTTGTGTGCCATTCATGGGAAAAGAGTAACAATCATGCCCAAGGATATGCAATTGGCACGTCGAATTAGGGGTCTTGATAGGGAGTAAAATTTATATATTTGGGGTTTGGGTGGGTGTGGGTGGTTGAAATGGGGGGATTGTAGGATGGGGGGATTGTAGGTAGTTAATGTATTTGGAAGAGGGGTGAGTAAGGGGTGGTATGTTAATGTTTTTGTTAATAGTTTGGGGTGTTGGTGTATTAATAAGAGGTTGTGTCGGATGTGAAAGGTGCAGTATGAAGAGTGAGGTATTCAAACATGTTATTGGTACTTATGAAGATAATATGATGATACACCTCAAGGTCTTTTTGTTCTATGATTAAAGTTAACTTCAAGAAGAACAATAAACACATCGTCAGCAGATGTAAAGGTCGTTCTCTTGTAATTGGCTAGCTTATTTTATAACCAACCAATATCAGGCCGTTCTATAAGATTCCTCTCTATCTGCTCCTACTATGACCTATAGTGACCATAGGTCAATACCAACACTTGGTGCCATTTCTTCATTGAGATCTGGATATCATAAATTTATTCTACGATAAACTCAAGGCCCAATAATAAGTCTTCCTCATCGGCGGAGATGTCATGATTTGAGCCAAGGCAGGATGTATAGTATTTGAGGAGCTCTTGTTTTTCGGCTAAAGGAGTGGTCTGTCTGGAGAAGACGAAACTCCAGACGAAACTTTCATTAGTAGTAGAAGAACTGGAGCCCTGGATAGAGGCTTTATCTTTGCCTTGATCCTTCCTTTTACTCATTGGTGGATGTTTTACACTGGTGCGCATGAACTCTGTTTCGCAGTACTCTAGTTGTTGGGACGGCAACATCCTCCCGGTGATGGTCTTGAACTCTGTTTCGATTGTTGTTTTTGTACAGCATGGTTCCTTACTTCCTGTTGGTGTTGAATGTACCATCTTGAACAGGACTATCAAACTGAAGCCCGGCCTTTATCTTTGTTTGATGCTGAGAGGTGAAAAATTCTTAATCTTAAGCCGTACTTGAAGTTATATGTCTTTATGGAATATTTCATGATTGAAATCCATTCTTTGGCAACTCTATCAGATGAAAGATGTCAAGGGAAGAGATACTTTATCAATCATGGAAACAAAACTCGTCATAGTATCTTTCTTTGTCATGAATACGAATTATCTAACTCGTCATAGTATCTTTGGTCATGAATATGAAATATCTAATTTAGTGCAAGCTTTTGTTCATATGTAGAACTTGGGATCGACTATCTCGTAGTCTTCCTCATTGCTGCACAAATGTTTTGACTCGGGTTCTTGCCTCCGACTCTAGGGCTAAAACTAATACTAACTCCAAAGACATAAAGAAAACTGACTGCTGCTTGGAAATATATACAATCAAACACACTCCATCTGGGATAGATCGTCTTCGTTCAGATCATCTGAATCGGGGCCGTCCACCGAACCAGTTGGTGATACGGTAGCAATACGGCTGCCATTCTCTCCACCATTCCTTGAGACTCCATTGCCGGAAGCTTCGTTCCTTGCAATATCAACCTTGGGTTCCTCGAGGTCGGGAGTATATCCCCCAGCGATATACATTTCACGCAAGCGTTCGTAGCATTCAATGATCTCATCATCACTGGCAATGTCCATACCAAGTTCCACCACACGATGAAGGAACTCAACCTTGTACCTTGGATCAACTTTACGAGGCCCTTGAAGTTCGATGGCATTGATGAGTGCAGCTAAAGCTATGCTTGAAGGTTTCTTGGCAATAAACCAATAATCACATACAGATAATTCCGTCATGAACCTTGCTAGTTCATTCACGTCGTGTCGAGCACGGGGTGCGATATCGCCCGAAACGAGTCTCATAAAGTCACGGCAGAAGGCAAAAGAGGTAGGAGGGTGCACATACCACTTCAAGCTTTGCAGCATAGAGTCTTCCATTGTGACGATATGCTCGGCGAGGAAATATCCTCTACTCAAATCAATGAGAGAAGACATCTTCAACTTGCCGGGTTCGAATAATTTAATGGCAAGATATAATGCCGTCATGGCAGCCAATTGGAAGATACGACGATTGACGGTACGGGTGGCGAGGTACCGATCGAGGTAGTTCATTGCAACGGAGACAACCTCGCGGTTAAAATCGAAGTGATCGACTACCTGGTAGCACCACTCGCAGATCTTCTCACGCCACAATTCGTTGATAGTGGAGTTGGTGGACGTGGATGAACTGCTTGAGTCAGATGAATTACTGTTGTTGCTTCCACCTCCATCGACAGCGTTGGGGGAACTTGAACGATTTGCAGCAGCAGCAGCTTCACTAGGAAGTGGATCAGCCGTATTAGATGAACCAGGTGCAGCTGCGGTAGATTCCTTTGCTGCTTTCTCCACCTTATCAGCCTCAGCCTTGGCTACATCACGCTCAGTAAGTTCACGTAACTTTTTCTGATACGCTGGGTTGAGATAATCTCTGACAACATAGGCATTTGCCTCTTGCATTCTCATAACCTTGAGACGTTGGCTAATATCTACCAATAGATCTTCTCTCGTAAATACACCACCCCTAAGTGGAAGTGCCTCCTCTTTCTTGTGATTATCTCGAGCATTCTCGTCTTCTTTCCCCAACTCAAGGTTTGAGGGATTTGCATCGCGTACCCCCTCCTTTGACTTCTTGGGATGTTGTTCCTTCATTGGTGTGATCTTCTTTTTCTTGTTAGCTGTGAAATAATTGTATAAGAATTAATCAATCCATAAATGTAAGCATGCACCACATATCATACATTAATGAAAAAAGTAACCACATAAACTTACAAGCAGCATCTTTGGCTTTGCTGTTGCCATCACCGCTTCCCTGGTACTTGGTCAAGACATTCATTGAATCCCTTGACTGTTCCTCTTTTTCCAATACACTTGAAGGCCTCCTCTTGGCACCTGAAGATGACTTGTTCCTGCTACCAGATATGCACCCCAATGATGATAACAATCCACCGCTACGTCCCCTTCCTCCCTTCTTCCCATCCGATGTACAAGCACCTATTAAATGAGTAATGAAATACAAATGTATTAGTATATAGCATAGAAAAATAAGTACAATTATTATACCCTCAATATATATTTGTCATTTTAAATGACATGACACATGTCATGTGCACCGTCTTGCAAAAAGTACATATCATATGTTACATTTTGATATAAAAAACTCACCTTGTTTCCTCGCAGTATCAGCTAGTCTAGCTGGCCTTCCTTCGCCAGTAAACTTCATAGCACCAGTACGTCTATTTGCAATAGACCATCTACTACGAGATGTCTTTACCTCGCGATTCGAAGAAGAAGAAATACAACCCCTTTTTCCTCCTGATGCGGCACGGCCATTGCTAAATGTAGCGGTAGTAATGGCATTTCTGCCACCAATCCCTCTCATTTTAGTACTTCCAGTAGTAGTACGAATACTATCAGAAGAATTTTTACACATACCATTGGTAATATGTCCACGGTCTACATGATTGGAGGCAAAATTTTGTTGTGTACTTTTACTTTTACTCTTACCGTGGGCGGCCGGCGTTGAATTGCTGCCCGCATCACCTCCGGCCGTGCAGTTGCATGGTTGTTTAGTTGATTTACTCATACTTTTCGTATATGGTTGGTTTGTATTTGGTTTATTGTTGATGGTCTA
>Ga0214481_100156_pt1 | contig 34148 bp, 24 predicted proteins | sample M1_20Mar14CPVII9_4_FD_165057 | JGI IMG/M metagenome (GOLD analysis project Ga0214481, IMG submission 165057) | Marine eukaryotic communities from Monterey Bay, California, United States - M1_20Mar14CPVII9sort6BwellG10 | ecosystem: Environmental > Aquatic > Marine > Unclassified | place: USA...
TTTCGTATTTTCGGGGCGTTAGTCTTCGAGCTGGCCGAGAAAACTACCAAGCAACAAAGCTATTTTTTTGAGTTTGAGAATTGTACCATCATGCATGCTGCAATAGCTGATGATTGGGTTAAACGCAGAGCAGTTACATCAGCTTCTCCAAATGTATTTACTCGTATACTAAGTTTCTCATCCCAAAAGAGAAACGACATTATCAATACTCATACTAAAAATGATAAACTTGAAAATACAACAATATCAACATCCACATACAATCATAGCAGTAGCAATATATCAGTAATGTCATCAGATTCAAATACAACGCCAATACAATTAGATACAGAGAATATATATGATGTATCGACTGATACAATCGATAGTTTGATGTATGGTTTATATGCATATTGTAGTGTTGATGATGATTATAATGATATGAACAACAGCAATAATAAGGATTCGCCACTACGACAAAAGATTGATAATATAAAACATAATGATAATCTTGAATATAGTCATGATTGGCTATTAGATGGATCAGATGACTCTGCCGAGGAAGGTAATAATCAAGAATTGTATGATGAATTGGTAGCACCATTAAGTCCACGAACACAAAGAAGAAGAAGAAAGTTTGGAGATAAGCAATTAGATCAAATGTTGGGTCTGTTGGAAATTGAGAACCAATCTTATACCAGTACGCCTGGTGCTAGTAGTTGTGATACTAGTGTTATAGATGATGATGTTAATAATCCAGGAGATAATGAAGAGGAGGTTATTGAGTTTGTAGCAGACTTTTCACAGTTTGATTCCTCTGTAACATTTGAACAACAGAATGGTGAAGAAAACGGTGTTGGTAAATCTACTGATACATTGGAAAAGAATAGTAATTTGCAACATGATGTTCTATATGAGTATGATGATCAGAATGAAAAGTGTAATGATGAGGACGAGGAGGTGAAGTCCCAACAGCAGTCTGTAGAAGAAGTACCAGATGCTATTGAAGTGCCGCCGCCTCAAGAAGCCGAGGTCGATACTGAACACGCTGAATCTCAAGAAGGAGGAGGAGAAGAAGTATATCCATATGAACCACCAAAATCAATCGCATGTCTAGTTTCGGATTTAGATGCAGAGCTTGATGTAACCATTGATGAATGTCTTGATTCACCACCCAACAAACTATCTACTACTCAAAGTGGAGAGTCGTCATCATCACATGAGAATGATTATGCACACCCACCGCTACACGAAGAAAGTGATAATATGATACTCCAACCTATACTAAATCAACAACATAAGCAATCATTACTCATGTCGTCAACGCTACTTGAATCACTTCCAATACCAATGCCCTCGAGTATTGAAGATCATTTAGCATCCTTAACTCGACGAATTCAGATGAATCACATGGCATCAAAAGATAAAGAGGGATATATAGATTTGAATCAAAGTGTACAAGTTGAAAATGATGAACTTGAGGGAAAGTTGATGGATACTATTCATTCTGGATACTATGAAAGCAACACTTATACTGGAGATGATGGTGCTGCTGTGGATAATGATTACTTTGATTCTATAGTCATGGAAGAAGTCTTGGCTGTTCCGTGGCCATTTCATGAAATTGATTTAAAGGAATCAATCTTGAATGAAGATGATAGTGATCAAGATTCAGATGGGTTACTTTTAAATAAAGTTGAAGGCAGTGATGAGGAGCAAGATCCAGATGAAAGTCAAGAGAGTAGAAGCATTGATCATCTCAACTTTGACACATATGTATCCAATCGACTATCTCAGCTTGATTCTGCTTCTGATGAAATCATGAGTTGTATGCTGCATCGAGTTAGCCAGAAAGAAGAGGCAATCAATAAAGGAGTCGAGAATGTCTTTGCTGCCGAACTAGATGTATCCACAGCATTACTATTTGCCAAGTCGAGTCGAGAATACTTACATAATGCAAAGAATGGTTATCCCTTGCGCAACACCGAGACTGGTCAGATGGAGAAGCATAACGTCATCTCTGCTAGTCTTGACATATTGCATATGGCGGATAGTAAGGATCGATTACGATATTTACTCGAAACGATTGACCAGGTCTCTTCTATATGTGACGAGGAGGCACAATGGTGGAAGGAGGTGAATGCAAAGATGATCCCATCGGAGAGATTCGAGAAATTGGTGAATGATACGAGAAGATTGAAAGAGATGGTGAAGTCAGAGGAGGTGCTTACTCAAGCCACAAGTCTGTCTACCATGAAAGACCGTCTCAGTGGTCTTCCAGAGGCTTTACTTTGGCGTATCGAAGAGTCACTTGCAGAGCTGTTTTCAAGAATACTGAACAACTCTAACAAGAAAACTTCTTTTGAGACTCATCTGTTGGAATTTGAGACACTTCTTCAGGCATGGCTTTCTTGTATTCAATTGAAGGTTAACAGTGCACAAAAGTCTCGAGCAAGTATCATCGGTGCCGAGTGGTCGAGCTGTATCCTCACAATTCTGTCATTTGAGGCCAGTAAGGCGGTTGCAAGTGCGGTAATCGACACATATCACGATGTAAGAATGAACAACCAAGTCAATAATGGTTTTAGCACATTGGAAGAAGACCAGATGAAACTTGATGAAATCAAATTTGGATACGATCATTCAGGCCTCGACTCTTTATGTAATCGATTACTCATAATGAGACTTGGTGGTGGACATCACAGCAGTGCTCTTTCGTCAACTTTGTTCCATCTTAGTTCGAGACTGGTAGAACTGATGTCTCTGTATGAGACTACTCTTCAGTGGCTCGAAACATTAGTACACAAGATGGATGTGGAGAATAAACCAATTGCAACAACTGAGGATGTTGTAACGGAACAGTTCAAGTGTGGCCGTGACAATTCAGGAGTATTGAATCATACAATAGTATCTTCCGTGTCTTCAGCTAAACAATCCGCCTCTTCCTCATCATCAAATGATGATGCACCACCACAAGACCAAGACGAGCAAACTGTACCACAAGATCTGCAGTTTGAGATGGACAAGTCATCTTCGGATGATATTCACAAGGCAGTACAAAAGAGCACAGGACGTATCCGCCACTCCATTTGGAAGAAGTGTGAGTTGGCTCTTATCCATCTCATTGAGTTCTACATGTCCCAAAGCGGAGGTGTGGGAGTTCAAACTAGTGATGGTAAAGATTTTGCTACTGGTAACTTACAACAAACATATAATGTCTTACTTCAGTTCAAGTCCTACTCGTCTCATTTCCTTAATGACGATGAGGACGATGGTGAAGACGATTCATGCTTTGGACTCGAGAATGAGCTGTCTAAACTTTACACAAGACATTTGCGATCAATTCACATTGAGGCAATGAAAACAACTGGGACATTGCTAAGGCATGAGTCTTGGCATTTGGCACCATTGCAACTAGCCAGAAGTGCTTTCAAACCCAAAGACAACGGAAACAGTTCCACAAGAATCATGCAATCAATCTATGAGGTAAGTTTAGCTGTCTGTGAGATACTATTTGTCTTGTCTAGCAATCTTTCACTGACACCTTACTTACTTTTACAGGCCGTAGGAGATCTCGTTTCAGCGTCTACTCATGACGAGAATAAGTCCGAGGAGCATTATCACATAACAACAAGAGCCAAAGATCATGGTTATCGATATTGCACCTCATTTGCTCAGTTTCTAGATGACTTGCCGACACTTGAACACACACTGGATGCACAGATCTCTCGACATTTGAACTGCTTTGGTATCTCCTCAGACACTCTTGCATCCATGATCTTGCCACTCGTCGAGACTTCCAATTGTGGAGAACAAACCATTTCAATTCTCACACAGAGCTCAGCCAATGGTTTGGTAAAGTGGACAACAAAGCTGCTCGCAATTGGTAATGCTTTGCCATTAGTTGCTGATGATGCATGTACAGCAGTGATATCCTTATTTGACCTCTACATATTGACAGTGTTTCGATTGTGTGCATCAAGCAAAGCAAATGAAGACGTGCTCATTGGACTTGGTAGAGGTGCCGCCTCGAGTTCATCCATGTCATCGACCTCTGTATCCTTAACAATGGAGGCTGATGCCGTGGCTCCACTTCCTCGAGAAAGGAAAGACTTTGTACAAACACAAGAATTCATCAAAAGCAGTAGAGAGAGACTCGAGAGTATGGTCAATCTAGACAAGTTCCAATCAACAGACGATGATATGATGGATTGTGGTCCAATGTCACCTCAATCAAAGCATCCAGTTACTAAGCTGGCTAAACGATTGGAGAAGGAGGCTGCTGCTGCTTGTAGTTGCTATTTTGCGGCTATACTTGTTGACGTGCTCAGTGATATGTTCAATAAGAGATTATCACCGGCATCAGAGCTTTGGGATGATCCAAAAGATAATGTTGCCACCTTGATTGAAAACAATGGAGATGATAATCACAGTGAATCTTTGGATACCTATGCAAGAAGTGTCGTTACTGTCATGCCAAAGCTGGTCACCCAAGCCACTCGATTTGCTACAGTCAATGCTTTATCTGGTAAAGCACTCATGTTTCAAATCATTTGTTATAGTAGAGTCTGGGAGAATTCGGGTAGTATGCAAGAAGAGCCAAATGATTATGTTGAGCAATTATGTGATTTATCTGCTCTCCTTTGGGGGCACATGTCGTCATCCATGAAGCTTCCTACCTTGTTACTTGAATATACATGGAATGAAGTGGTTCGATCAGCTTTCCTTTTACTTCTAGAAGGGTATTCAAAGATTGCCAATTGCAGTACCGAAGGTCGATCGTTAATGAGTATGGACTTGGCTACTCTTTCCCATGGACTCACGCCACAAGCTATAAAGGATGAAATCGAAGAAGATCATCCCAACATTAGTCCACCACCCAAGGCATGCCGAGAAGAGATGATGAGATATGTTGATACATATATCAAGGTGTTTTACTTTCCCAACGATGAGATATTAAATTGGGTCAAAGACAATGCAGTAGATTATCACAAGGATTATTGCACATCGTTGGTAACAGCTAAAGCAGCTGGTGCCAAGGACAAGAAGTTCATGACACAGGGCAACAAGTCTGTGACAGACATATACAGCAAACTACCTACTTAAAAAAAAAAGTTGAATCCACATCAGATTATCAATTTCTATTCAATAATGCTACCCTCTCGTCTCATTTTATGCAAAATCATCCCATGTATTCTTTCCCAAATGGTACCTTGCAATAGCTTCCTTTCTTGAAGGACTATTGAATGATTCAACCGCCGATTGGTGAGTCCTAAGTGTAAATGCATACTCTTCCTTTGTCATATACTTCATTTTGAACCAAGTCAACACATTCTCCGTCACAATATCGCTAGTAACACCGCACATCATCGCTTTCCTTGCACTTAGTACCGACTCCTCAATTAGTCCATGTTCCATCTGCACCTCGGCTAGATTTTTATATGCACGAAGGCAGCCCAACTCTGCAGCTCGTTCATAATACTTTATTGATTCTTCTCGATTCATTTCCATCATGCCTTTCATCCCATATTGTAAAACTCTGCCAAGTCTGAGACAAGCCTCTCCATTTCCAGCATCACTAGCCTTTCTGAACCATTTGATTGCTTGGGGTACGTTCTTCTTCAAACCTTCCACACCAAACCAATAATACTTAGCAATACAATATGCAGCGTCCCCACTACCCTTTTCGTACCTATCAAACTCCATCCTCGTCCTTTCCTTTTCAGTTCGTTTTAATGTGTATGATTCATAGTCTTCTCGGCAAAAGTGGCATGTAAAGTCTACTACTCCTCCCTCCTCAATTGAATGATTCAACGAATCCAGACGACATCCCCAACAGACAGATTTACCACAACAACCCCAATACCAACTTCTTCCGGGTTCAAGAGGTAAGGGTGTGAGACAGATAGGACAATCTTCTGTCTCGGGCGGAGTCCACTTACTCAAGGGATCCTCCTTTCGGTTGCTAACATTTGCAATGATTAGATCATTATAATCTTTTGGTATTGACCATGTATATCCCCACTTATCATTCCCTTGCTGTTTCCACTTGTCACCAACATCAACACCATTCTTAATAGATTTGACACTTCTTTTTTTCTTACCCATGATAGTGGTTGTGCGGTACGGTATTGAGTTTATGTGCAATTGGTATAGGTGCACCTTCTTTGCAAAAATAAGATCTTTCACTCGTCGTCTCTTCGAGAAATACTACGAGCTACTGATATATCTCTTGAACTCTAACACCTCATGAACTTTAATTATATTATTCTGGACAATTCATAATAAACCCTGATAATAAAGGCAACACTCGCTCATACACAATATCTTCGTACTTACTAAATAAATAAATGTATGGTATCCAACGGTATCCTTTCTACTTGATTGTGTTCTACTTTTGATTTGTGTGGATTCGCTACAATGAGGTGGCTCTATTCGACGATTGATATCGTACTTGATGGTGGCTCATACCTGACTCAAAATGATGACACATCAACTCGTGCACCGGCACACAAAGCACAACTTGTTGCTCATAATATTATTCAGCGTACGAATTATATCATTGCAATCGTTTTACTTCGATCCCAACAATAACAATCAACAACCAACAACAACAAGCTTATCATCCACAGTACATAATAACAAAACAACAATCATGACTCCAGATAATCAACATATCGATAGCAACATTACACCAGCTGCAACTCCTCCATCAGTTACATCAATCTCCGAAGATGATTCATCATTAAGTGACTCAATGATGTCAATGTGCTCTTCAACCGAATCATCATCCTCAGCATCAAAATATGAAGAATTAATAATCCAACCACATACCAAACATAAGAAGGTATTAGTAACAGGAGGTGCCGGTTTCATCGGTTCCTCAGTGGCCGAGGCACTCTTAGCTCGTGGAGATGATGTCATTATAGTTGATGAAATGAATGACTATTATGATGTTGCAATAAAGGAGAATAACTTACAAAGATTACGTCAATTATATCCAAATAAACAACGATTAACAATACATAAAGGTGATATATGCAATGAACAATTCATGCATAACATATTCGAAAGTGAACGTCCAGAATGGGTATGTCACTTGGCCGCACGGGCGGGAGTACGTCCATCGATACAAGATCCATTCGTTTACATCCATTCGAATATCCGTGGTACCACACATTTAATGGAATTATCACACAAGTTTGGCATTAAGAACTTTGTATTTGCAAGTAGTTCAAGTGTCTATGGTGGATCTAAATCTACATACTTTAGTGAAGATGAATCAGTTGACAATCCCGTATCACCTTATGCCGCATCGAAGAAGGCTTGTGAACTATTGGCATATACTTATCATCATTTGTACAAACTGAATGTATCGGGATTACGTTTCTTTACCGTCTATGGACCAAATGGAAGGTTGGATATGGCACCATACAAGTTTGTCGATAGAATAAGTCGTGGTGAAGAGTTACAAAAGTTTGGTGACGGTAGTTCAAGCCGTGATTATACTTACATTTCAGATATTGTTGATGGTGTCGTTCGTAGTATCGACAGACCATACTCTTATCAGCTATTCAACTTGGGTAAAGGAAATGGCACATCGTTGAATGAGTTCATCTCTATTGTAGAGAAGCATGTTGGTAAGAAGGCTGTTATTAAGCAAATGCCTGACCAGCCAGGTGATGTTCCTTATACATGTGCTAGTGTGGAGAAAGCTAGAGTACTGTTGGGATACGAGGCAAGTGTTTCCTTTGATGAAGGCATTCAAAGAACTGTTGAGTGGTATAGATGCAGCAGACAAGAAGAAGCTGCCCCAACGATGGAAGAACCCGAGACTCCTGAAGTGATTAGAAAGACACCCTCATATGCTGACATGGCTAGACAGCAGACGCCGATTGTATCTAGATAGTTTTAGGCAAAGTAACATGTACATAAATTGAGAGTCTTTGACAATACAGCTGTTCACTGTACCACACCACGGACTAGTGCCTGCTCTTATATCTTCTCCTTCACAATCTCTAGTCTCGTAAAAATGCCTAAGATACCATTGATTGCATATTAAGGTAAATACATGAGATATGAGTCGACTCTATGTACCAACCTCGGAGAGTATCAATGCAATTGAAAATGTAATGGCGATGTCATCCACCACGATAGTACGGTCTAACGCCCCCACTTCTCATAATATCAAGAGATGAAGAGTAGGATATTGCTACTTTGTCTATTCCATAGATCGACTGCATTTCGTGGTAGTTGCAGGATAAACTCATCATTTAGTCACAATCTGCACACATCATCATTATTCCACAGAAATAGTTATCGATTATCATCAACATCATATACCTCAATACAAACTCTATTACATTCACAACAGATTATGCATAATCCAAATACAAGTAACAATCTTGATAACTGGTCTGCTCCGACTGGTGAATACGGTTCTATAGAACGATTATGCAGCATTTCATTGAGGGCATGTCAGTTACTGAATCCATTAATCTCTGCGATATATGAACAGTTACTTGAATCATTGAAAAGTAGCGATAGTAGTAGTTTTAGTAGTACTGTACAAAAGGAGAAGAAGGATAACTCGGCATTTACAATAGCAGATGGATTAGTACAGAGATTGTTAATACAAGTACTATACAAATCAGTATCCTTTAAAGATATCGTTGGAGAGGAAGATGAAACAGATGGTAATAAAGGGGAAGAGGATGATTCATGGTACAAGGTAGAAGGGTTAGATGTACCAGTAGATTTAAGACCTTTAGTGGATTCAACAAGGTCTGATATACAATCACTTGCTCAAGAGTATCTCTCTACCAATGGTGATAAGAACTGTTATGAACATCTGACAGTGTTTATAGATCCAATCGATGGTACTCGTGAGTTTTCCACTGGTCAAGGACATCACTCAACTGTTTGTATAGGATTTGCAAATGAACATGGAAAAGCTGTCGGTGGTGTGGTATACAGACCATTATCTACGCCTAAACCAACTTATGTAGCAGGAGTGAAGAGCGAGGGCTTTGGTGTGTACGATTTTGGAGAGGCAGCCTACAGTAAAAAGAAGGGAGGTGGATTATTAACTACCAATGGATCTATATCACCCTTTGTTGAATCATTAATTGATGAATTAGACGTTCCTAGAATACGAAATGGAGGCGCCGGTAATAAGATGATGATAATGCTTGAGAAGAGTGTAGCAGGATGTAGCATCGATGACAGTCTCTTCTATATCCAAGATCGAGGAGTGTCGAGATGGGATACATGTGCAGCCGAGGCATGTCTCGAAGCCTTTGGAGGAAAGTTGACAAAGATGCAGCAAGTTGTTGATTCAGAAGATGATGAGCCAAAGGATGAACACTACACCTATCTAGCAAGTCAGACCAATCTTGACTTTATGCCAGGTAAAGCAAACTTGACAAAGTACAATTGTCGCTCATCAATAAAAGATCTACAACCCAACCAAATAGTTACGAATGTTGATCAAGTGAAGCCCTACTCAAATCTTTGTGGATTAGTAGCGGTTGGTAAAGAGTGGTGTACAGCTGAAGGCGAGATGCAAATACAAAAGGCGATACAAAGAGCTGCCGCAAAGAACCCTCCTTCATTTGACTAGATTGAGGAGTAGTATTAAAAGATAAACTAATAATTTAGCTCAAGCCACTAATATCTTGGCTGATATCAGTTCCACTAGTTGTTGTTCTGAAATCAAATTCAGCCATGGGTCCATTTCTGCTTCATTTTGTTGTGTAGGATGAACATTATCGGTCCATGATGGCAGAGCAAGAGTCACTGATGTACTTGAATTTGGCAGAGTGCATTTACTTAATCCTTGAAATAATCTCGGCGTATCGTCTGCAAGGTATGGTTTCAGAGCTTTCAAAACTTCAATAGAACTGTGTGTGACAAATATATTCCTGGTAACGTTAGCATCTTTCTTATGTATATCAGTAACTATTCTTCCTATCATATCAGAGTGTGTTTCATCACTTTGTTTGTCTGGAACTATCACTAATAATTGACCTTGTCCCAAACGCTCATTGGGTTTATCTGAAGTTGTTACTGCTACCTTCATGATCGGATCATTACAATGTCCTTCACAGAGTGCTCTTGTGATGTCTGGTATGCCTACTAAATCTGATTCGACATCTAAGTAGTAACCAAGCATTGCAAGATGTTGCAGTGCTATAGGCAGATGAGCTTCATGGCCTAACAGTAACATTGTATTCTGTCTGAGCTGAGCGTTGCTTCCAGAAAAATCAAAGAGCACATCATATGCAAGAGATTGCCAAGGCGGTAGGTTCATTCCAATTTGATATGCTTCAAGTTGACTTCTAATCTCAGGTAATGGATCCTTCTTTCTTATCTTCCCGTCTATATCTTCGATGTATGGATATCTCATACGAAGTATGTCTTTGACTTCACCCCAATTAGTGTATAGTTCTCCAACAGTAAGCGGTCGACTTCCTACCTTCGATCCGGGTGATATATCACCAGAGGGATGGAACTTACTCCCATATTTACCTCCTCTCCCATTTGATCTACCGTCAAGTAGTTGCTCTTCTATTAGCAATCTTGATAACATGACAGCATCACACCCTAGCATAGCATCGGGAGTATTTCCCTGTTGTGTAATTGATGCAAGTGCCGAAAGCTTTTGTATTAACCACTCACATGACTCGTCGATATCATCATTAAGATCTTTATCATTTGCATAATCAAAGCTTTCAGAACTCATTCCTAATTCATGTATTGTAAATTGCAATGAAGGCCATACTTTCAATGCTACAGAAACCGCCATGTACGATCTTTGTCTCGTAGATGATGCTAATGTTCCATCTATATTAAGAAATACATCTTCACTATCTTTTGACTGACGTACTTTTGTAGCCATCGGCTTTGAGGAGGAGTATACTCGCCCCTCTTGCTTTTGTGTCATGAATCCAACACAAACATTGAAACTGGACAATAATATAAGCGTAACTATGGCGATTGCATCTCTTATCGTCGGCACCATTGTCATTATATCCCCTTCTTTTGATAAATAATATAAACAATGCTTTTTGCTTTTCCTTTCCTCTGCTGGGGGTATCCAAACAGAGTTTTCTAATACATGAAAACTGATCTCATAACTGAGTGTAATCAACAAATAACAAACGCAGCCAACGAACAACACTGAGTTGGATGGAGTATAAAGAGATTTAGGTAGTCCCTCTCTATTGTTAGTGTACAAAGTCACATAGTGGAGTTTTTTCTTGTTGTATCAATCATCCTTCCAAACAACAAAACAAAAAATAACTCTCATAATATTAATATTAAAAATAGATAGTAACTCTCTGTTTAACACTTGAACAATAAACACATAAGTGTATTTATATTGGGATTAGAAGAGAATAGAAATATGTGTTCTATCGACAATGATTATGGGAACCGCCGAGAAATGACATCTGGTAAAAAAGAGTGCACATCATATGAACAAAATAATGTCGATAATTTAACTGAGAATTTCAATAGTGTATCGATATTGGATAATAAGTCTACATGTGCCGCTTGTGGTAAAGAGGGAAATAGTGATAATATGAACACATGCAACAAATGCAAGGAGGTGAAATATTGCAATGCAGCGTGCAAAAAGAAGCACAGACACAAACATAAGAAGGAATGTGAAAGAAGAGTGGCTGAGCTATACGATGAGAAATTATTCAAAGAGCCTCCACCTAATGAAGAGTGCCCAATATGCTACATTCCTCTTCTGAGAAGTTGACACAGAAACTTTCCAAACATGTTGTGGAAAGATTGTGTGCAATGGTTGTAGTAATGCAATGGAGCTTAGAGAAACAAAAGATATATGCGCATTTTGTAGGACGCCAACATCGAGTTCGGGTAAAGAGAGCATCCAAAGAGTAAAGAATCTAATGAAAAAAGGCAATGCGGAGGCATTTGATCAGCTTGCAGGGTATTATGATGATGGACTGAAGGGTATGCCAGTGGATCATCAAAAGGCTAATGAGTTATTTCTCAAGGCAGGAGAGCTTGGATGTGCTGCTGCATATTACAACTTAGGCATGAACTATCGAGAAGGAAGGGGCGTAGAAATGGACAAGAAGAAATGTAAACATTACTACGAGCTTGCAGCAATGATGGGGGATGTAGATGCAAGATATAACATTGGTTGTATTGATTATAACTCTGGCAATAAGGGCAGAGCATATAAACACTGGATGATCGGAGCAAAATCGGGGGATGAGCTTTGTTTAGATAAAGTCAAGGATGGGTTTATGAAGGGGGTCGTTACTAAAGATGAGTATGCAATTGCCCTTCGAACATACCAAAAGTCGAACAATGAAATGAGGAGTGATGCAAGGGATAAAGCTGCCGCTCAAAATCAAGTTCAACGATAGATCTAGAATGATTTGACAACTATGGACTATAACCTAGCCTCAGATTCAATACCACTACAACATCAATCAAGTGTGCCGCACTAGTGGATGCTCTGAGAGGCGGCTGGCACTACTACATAACTACAACATATTGTTCTCTTTAAATTATGTTAGATCGATACTCTATTTTCTCTATTCGTTAAGATACTTCTTTTGATTTAACTCAAACTGATCTCATCACAAAAAGCTCTCAACTCCAACACACGGCTGGTGGCAGCTGATCATATCTCTCCTCATACAATATCATGAGGCGCCAATCACCATCCTCGTCGGGATTACTACCCGCAAGTTATTCACGACGTAGACGCAATAGACCGAACGAATCTCTTGTCGGTATCGCTGGAGAAAATTATGTTGGGGCCAATATAAATCAAAATCAACAATCTTCAACATACAATTCCTACTATCGAGATTCAAATGATACATATGAAGATGTTGGTAGTGTAAGTAGTGGTAACAATGATAATAATAACTTTGGTTTAAGAACGAGAGGTTCACCAACTCGACAAACATACACAGAAATAGACGCACAACAAAATTCATATGATGATTATGATTCAGAAGATGAGAATGATGAAAATTACAATAGAAATAATAGTCATTACAATAATAATGATGTATACGAACAGGGATATGAAGACGTGTTAGACAAACCATTAAAATTATCAGACTTTTTAATTAATGATCGATGTTATCATCGATATTTATTAGAGGGGAAACGATCATCCTACCGTGGTATAATAAATGGTGTCAAGGCATCAACCGATGATAATAAAGGATTTATGGACCCTATATTCTTAGCAAAAGTTAGTACAATCTGTTCCTTCATTGGTATGTTATTCTTACTATTTGTTGCAATTATTATTGAAACACAACCATTATATATCAAGGGTGTAAAGGTATACTCCTCAAATCAAAATAATGAACAAGATATAGAATATAGATTTCGTAAAGAAACATCCAACGCGTTAAAAGCATCAGCTGCATACTTTCTAACAATGGTATTAAGTATAATATACATTCAAGCCCCATCATTGGAATTAAATCCTGCAATGGGACGAATATGTCATTTGAAGAGATTGGTTGTATCGACATATTTTAGATATAGAAGGAGACATTATGATGCTATACCTGATAATAATGGTTCTATATTTGGTGGTGGTAGTTCAAGTACATCGGGATCGATATTACCAACTCATAGTAGTAGTGCTAATGGTAGTGAGGGTGACAAGTTGTTAAAAAGTCGTAGACGAAAGAAACGTAGTTCGAAACGAAAGAATCCAGATGATAAACATGATGACGACGATCATGGTGGAAAAGGAGGGGGAGTATTGGGTAAGATAAAAAGCTGGGGTATAATGGGTGGTGGTTCATCACAAACTGTTAGAAAGAAGGATAGATAACAAAAGTCTATAGATCTAACTGGAGATTTCTGATAACCTACTATTTATTTGTTTAGTGTACGCCAACGATCCTTGATATTAATTGTGCTCCTATCACTCAATTCCATTGGATAGTATGATTTAATCTGTAACCAGTTTCCAGCCCCGAATCTTTCAACTCCCAGGCGAATAGCTCCATCTTCTTCTTCTGTGAATCTTTTCCTCTTCTTTGTACTATTTGTAGAATCGGCTTGTTGCTTTTCTTCTTTATTGGCTTTACACTTTGTGGGAGTTTCATCAATTACTTCCCCCTCTTTAGGACTACCAATCTTTTGTTTTGATTTCGGTGGGGGGTTGATAATACTAGCTAGGTTGGTTGATTGCGGTGATGATGGGTTGTTGGCACCCTTTGAAATATAGTCCAATAGAAGTTGTGGTGCATCTTCGACTAACTGCAATAATGGGCCAAAAAGTATAGGGTCTTTGCTATCTCCTCTTTCATTATCCTTCCGTTTCTTTGCAAGTCGAGATAGCTCATCCCAGCTATATGAACTCCAACCTTCACATTTATGAGGCTCTAAGTTCTGTGGTCTAGTTTCTGGGCATACACATTTTGCCATCATGAATATTGTTACATAATGCTTGCCTTGATCTTTCATCATATCATTCGTAACATGACAAAATCGAACCTCTCGTATGTCCAGACCGGTTTCCTCTAGTACTTCTCGTATTGCACACTATCATCCAAAGGATAGATATATGAGATGACGAATGATGACACAAGATATGAACAAAATTGAAAAGAGGAGAAAACATACCTCTTCCCATGTTTCGTACATTTCCAAATGACCGCCAGGTAATGCCAATGTTCCGGCACCATGGGAATTTCGTCGTAAACCAGCAAATACCTGTACACGCCACATGCATCGACGAGGAGGATGAGAGGATATCTTTTTTCGCAATGACACAAACTCACAACATTCTATCTTATACAACTCACTTACTTTCTTACGATCTTTAGGATCGCGGACCAAAACACCCACACCCACACGAACATTTGCTTTTTTGGCTGTTGACATGCTGAGATTGTGGTTGGACTTTATTACCTTCTGTCGAGGGACTACCTAATTAATAATACGATCTCCACTAGAAGAGGTTTAATTTTAGGATACCAACATAAGTGCTCTCATAACTAACTAACTCTCATCATATATAACTTTCACAAACAAAAGACTGCCCATACTTCATACTGCAAGCATATACTTCGTACCTTTACTATAATATACCAAGAGACCATTCTAGATTCAATTGGTGTGTTTGATGACGGATACCTAGCTATCGTAGATACCTTTTTCTCCATGAAAAAAATACTGATTACTCACACATCACTTCATCACTCCTGCTTGAGGCCACTAATAGCGCTCATTAAATCAGTAACAGCATATCAAACTACTAACCAACGATGGCATTTCGTACGTCAAGTATCCGTCTAGCACGAGTTCTAACGAAACAGTCTCAGCCTACTGCACATAGAACTATATCGACAGCGGCGGCATTGCAACCACAGAATTATTCAATCAACAATATCTTATGTTCATCAAGATCATCGTCATTGATATCCAATAACATTTATTGTCATAGTTTTAGTACAAAGCCAGAAGAGGAGCAACCTTCAGATGAAGCTACTACTGCTGCTGCACAATCACCGTCGGATGATACCGAAGAGACAATAACAAACAATGACACATCCGCAGAAGATACAATTACAAAACTAGAAACACAAATCAAAGACTTGAAAGATCAAGTATTACGTTCATTAGCCGAACAAGAGAATGTACGGTCAATAGCCAAACGTGACGTACAGAATGCAAAAACATTTGCAATCACATCCTTCGTCAAATCATTACTAGACACATCTGACAACTTATCTCGAGCGTTAAATGCTGTACCAGAGGAATTACGTCATGATCATGAGAATCAACCAGTATTGGCTAATCTATATGAGGGTATTAGCATGACAGAAACTGGATTGAATAAAGCATTTAATAAGAATGGATTGAAAAAGTTTGGTGAAAAGGGTGAAAAGTTCGATCCGAACATACATGAAGCATTGTTTGAATATCCCGATCCAGAGGGTGAGGTTGGTAATATTGGACAGGTTATGAAGGTTGGTTTTATGTTAAATGAACGAGTTGTTAGACCTGCTGAAGTTGGTGTTGTTAAGGCTCCTTAAATTTGTGTATGAGTTGGGATATAGAATTGGATATATGAATGGGAGAAAACTGCAATTGGAAAGTGGGCAGTGTGGAATGAATAGGGCAGGATAGGATATTGCTGGAAGCAATTTAACATCATAATAAGCTATTCAGTGATGAGAAATTATAATCTTTAGTTAGTTTATTTTCTCTCAGGCAAGCAAAGTGTTGATTTCAACATGTATGACAAATCAGGTAGCTGTTCCATAAACTGTCTGCCTTTTGCTGATAGCTTTGATAAATCTATATCATCGTCTTCTTCGTTTGCTTTTTCTTCTCGGATATTAATACTTTTCTTTGTATCAGGCGGTGGTGTTGAAGGAAAGTCGACAACAGTTGGTGTAGATCGAAAACCCGAAGAATCTGGAGGAGGCGGAGCCGCTTTCTGTTTTGTAGACTCTGAAATGTCAAATCCTGTAGGCAAATTAATATCCATAACCTCGGGAACGACAGGTGTCGTCACTCGTTCTACAGAGTCTGCATAAGGTGAACCATCCTTATTGAATTCATATTGTGAGTATGGATACCACTTATCATCACTCAGTATGGCCAAGGGTGCAGAGCGGGGTTGGTTCGCAAAGTATTCCTTCATTTTGGCTAGCTCCTGATCACTAGGATGAACACGAGATGCAATATCATCTTCTTTTGTGACGGGTATCTCCTCAGGCAGTATCTTGCTCATGGGAACACTGAATGGTAGATCAGAGCAGGTTCCTTTGTTTTGCGGTGAAGCAGTCTCACTGACGACAAACACATTTTGAAACATTGACCGTACACTCTCGTTGAGTACTGATACTGCTTCTGGTGCTGCAGTGCTTTCAACGGGAGTAGCTGATGTCTTCGTACTTTCTGCTGGCGCCTCAACTTCTTGTGGTGGAGTTTCTTCAGTAGCCGGAGCTTCTTCTTCAAATGCATCAAACTCTCCCCAGTCGTCGTCGTCGTCTTCTTGCGGTTCAACTTTTGTTACCTCACCCTTGTCTGATGATGGTTGTTCACTAACTTCGACATTAGTGCTGCTCTCTGTTGTAGGGGCCTCTTCGAACGCATTGAAATCACCAAAGTCTCCAAATTCGTCGTCAACTTGAGCCGCTTCAGTTGGTGGTTGATCAATATTCTCTTCTATAGTAGGTGTACTCTCGGGTAAGGTATTGGTAGGAGCCTCGTCAAAATTGGCATCTCCAAAGTCACCAAACCCATCGTCTTCATCACCAGGTAGCTTTGGAGCTTCCAAAGACTGACTCGCTACAGCCGCCTCCTCATCTTTGGTACCTTCTACAGTAGGTGTTTGTTCGGGTAATGATGACTCAAGAGGAGTCTCTTCAGGTGTTGTGGCGTTGAAGTCTTCAAAATTCCCAAACTCATCCTCAGCCATAGCTGGAGAAGACTCATCTATATCTGAATCTCCTTTGTTTTCTTCCTTGCTCACAATCACAGGGGAAGATGACTCGATTGGGGTATCTTGAAATGATGTACCGTCGAAGTCACCGAATTCATCATCCTCAATGGGCATACTATGTCCTTCCTCAGTTGAGACTGGCTTGTCGTCTACTGGTGGTTGGTCATTATTCAATTCATCATCGTGCTGTGGAACTTCCATAGGCTGACTTACTACAGTCACCTCCTCAACTTCAGTTGAGACTGGAACATCTAGTTGCGGTTGGTCATTATTCTCTACATTATCATTTTGTGGTGCTTCGGGGGGTGCATCTTCGAATGCATTGAAATTACCAAAGCTATTATCCGGTTCATCTTCCGCGGGGATCGCAGTATCAGTTGGCTGAATTGGGAGCTCTGCTGGTGGCTCAATGTCTTCTACAACAGGAGTTTCGGCAGTTGCCTCAAAATCACCAAAACAATCATCCTCTTTGACTGCCTGTTGCTCTATTATTTGCTCATCATGCAGACCAGTCGACACCTCTTCTTTCTCTTTATCACCGGTGTCGTCAATCTCTGCCGAGTTTACAGCATGAGAGGGTTGAGAAACTACATCTGCATCAACTTTTATGGCAGGAGTCTCAGTAACCTCTTCAAAGTTTCCAAACTCGTCATTCGTCTCCCCATGGGAGGGTTGAGTTGGTTGTTCAACTTCTTCTACAATAGGAGTTTTAGGAGCTGTGAAATCTCCGAAGCAATCAACGTCATCACTTTGCGGCTCTGGCAGTGATTGTTCAACACCAAGTTGACTAGTTGATACCTCTTCTTGCTTCATAGTATTCACCTCATCATGAGTGTCGGCAGTCACCTCATCTTGAATTGGCACCTTTTCTATTTGGTCTGTTACCGCATCACTTTTTACTTTAATCTCTTCAGGCTGTTCGGCAACGACTGATACACTTGAAAATGCAACTACATGATCTGGTGTTGCTTGTTCCTCCGATTCCAGTGCTTGTATCTCAAAGGATACACTTGCATCCATTGCCTTTTTGCTTGTGAAGGATACCTTCAGCTGATCAGTGTCATTATTTGAATTTGGCATATCTTTTATCTCGTGATCGTCAGCGTTGAAGGACACACTTGAAAATGCCACAACTTTATCACTGCCATTGTTCTGCTCCAACATACCATCACTATTCATATCATCACTTGTTTTTATTTGTGTATTTCCATCCAGTATATTGGGGGCGGTGTGCTTGGCATCATCTTCTCTCGATTCACCTGAGACCGGAGTATCAGAGGAGTCTCCCGCTTCATCCTTGGTCGAGGGTTCGTGAGCTACAGCCTCTTCTTCAGAGAGTTGATTAGCTGGTGGTCCACTCTCAAACGCTGAGAATCCACCATAATCATCTTGACTCGATGGCAAATCAGATATGGGTTCCGTTATCACAGGACCTAGTCCCATCTCGGGCGGCGGCAGTGAATCAGTAAACCCTCCGAAAACATCTCCATTTATTACTTCCTCGATACCATTTTGATCCAATTCTCCCATTTGAGGCACGTCTTCGGTTGTAAAATCACCTAAATCTTCACTTAATATGGTATCCTCATTACTTATGGGCGGAGAAGAGTTCTCCAATTCAGATGTTGGTGGTAGCACTTCGGCCTCAACATTCCCCACATTGTTTATCTCCCCGTGTTCATCAGTAGTCTTCATATTAGTTGGACAAACTGAACAAATATTATTATTGTCAACCTTATCATCAAGTATTTCTTCATCCTCTTCCTCATCAATATCTTCACAGTCAGTCCGACTCTCCCCATTGTTATTAAAATTGGCAACAGTTGAAACAAAGCCATTCATATCAATCGCCATTTGTGCAGCCATTGAATCAAATATTGCAGTTGATATATCCTCACTGTAAGTATTATTATCATTTACTTCTTCTTCTCCTCCTCCGTCTGCAGTACAAGTTGAGTTTGAGATATTATTATTATCCTTAATAATATCCAGTTGTTGTTCATTATTACCATTTAAACTAATCTTGATTTCATTCTGTTCGTATGCAACCTTTTCAGTATCATCGACATTTACTAATTCTTCTCCATCTACAGTAGATGTTATTCTTTCTTCTTCTCCCGCTTTTAAGTCCGCGGGAGAAGATATTGTGTCATCAATATTGGATTCTCCGGTGTTGGATGAAGGATGCAAAGTGTCTTCAGGTTTTATTTTGACAACGATGTCTTCTGTTGCCTCCTTTGCTGTGGCGTTGTTTAAAGATGATACAGGTATTTCACATTCTTTACCTGTCTTATGATCAAATATTGTTATTGTATTTTCTTGCTTCTTCTTGTCTTCTTTATCCTCATCCTTCTCGTTATTCCCTTCCTTCTCAATTTCATCAGCGGATAATTTAGTAGCATCAACAACCAACATACCATCATTATTAAAATTACTAAACAATTCATCATCAGTTTCTAAATTATCTAATTGCATATTATTAATATTCTCAATCATATTATTATTATTATTTGTTGATTCAATTGTTGTTGGTTGGGAATTGTTGGTTACCTCGAAGAAAATTTCGTTATTGTCTGTTATTGTGGTGGTATCCTCTTGTTGTTGAGAAACTGACGGTATATCATTGCTACTTTGCTGTATCATATCTACTAATTGTGTTTCCTCTTGTAGTGGTGTAGATCTTATATCATTAAAGGCATCGAATGGGTCATCTATTTGTGTGGGCTGTTGCATTGTAGTAGTAGGTGTTAATTTTTCACTGCATATCTTTGTTGAAACCTCAAGTAACAGATCTACATCTTCCGGCGGTGGTATGAAGTCCTCTTTCTTCTCTGCCGTATCTCCTTTATCTTTTACCCTCTCATTATCATCTGTAGTAGTATTAGGCTCATCAATAACTTCTTTAGTCTCTGCCTCCACAAAACTATCGAAAAAGTCAGCCTCTTCTTCTCCTTCATTGCAACTACTTTCAACTATCGATGATTTAGCCGATTCATATTCTGATATACCACTATCAAAGGCTGCAAAGGTAGCATTATCTTCTGATTCCATTGTCAGTTAACTCTTTAGATATCGTATCAATTATCAACCATACCACCCCTGCCTCGTCACAAAGCTTGCACCATAAAAGGGGGCGACGGGGAGAAACGCTTGACCTACGTCATCGAACACACCAATTGAAACAATAGAATCGTAGGTTCACCTATGTCGTCTAGATATTGTGCATGCATGCACATAGTACACATAATATTGGGGTACGGGTGGCCTTTATTGGCTGAGAGTTGGGGCGGCTAGAGTAGGCAGGAGAATAAGTAGTGGTATCCTAAAATTAATTGATGATATCATGTTGTTTGCATCATAGGTACCTAGAGCGTACGAGGATATCTCCATACGCTTATCATCTCGGACGTACATTCGAATAGATATCAATGCTATCCAATACACTTCTTCGTCAAAGCCATAGTAGTTCTTTACCAACACTTCTTAGCTCACATCTTCTAAGAACCATGACATCATCAACAACTCAAAAAGGACCAGTTGCTCAAATTATTGAAAAGAAATTGGATGATGCATTCAATCCTACATATTTAGAGGTTAGGAATGAAAGTTATATGCACAATGTGTAAGTTCTATGCGGTTATGTCTAGTGTGGATACGGTTCTGTATGCGTATTGAGTTTTTTTGTGCATATGATGTGCATCTTAATTGCAACACACTAATATTCCACTCGTCTGAATTGCTCATCATATATATACAAACAAACCGATATATCATACTACATATCACATACTGCCACAGACCGAAAGATTCAGAAACACACTTTAAAGTAATAGTAATATCATCAGCATTCCAAAACACTAAAACACCAATATCACGACATCGATTAATAAATTCAACATTAAAAGAAGAAGTTGCAAGTGATGGACCGATACATGCATTAAGTATAGTTGCGTATACACCTGAGAAGTGGCAAGAGAAGATAAATAATGGTGAGGGAATTGTTGGGAAGAGTCCGAGTTGTCGTGGTGGTGATGGTAGTTTACCTCCTAAATAATTGTAGTTGGATTTAGAGAAGAAAGAGAAGATAATATGAGTAAGGGACTAGGAGAAGGTGGCAGAGAGTTATGACTCGCTAAAGAAGTGGTTGTCGCTGTGCATTATGTTATCATGTACACTACAGATGAAGAACTGCTGTTGTATCGGAAAATTCCACTTCTTTACGGTACCCACTTCAAAAGTCAATGCAGTCTCTGGAGTTCCTGCATTTTGATAAACATTGTTGTTCCCAACCAGTATGGGCGAGGTGCGTGTTCTTCTTCACTGGTCTACCTCCATAGATGTGATGTACAACACCTCACTAACATATATAAGTTATTCACTTCTTGGTATTCTCAATTCGATCTAGCTTTTCCATGAGTTTCTCCATTAGTTTGGATTGTTGAGATAGACGAGCACCCAATGATTTAACCATCTCCCCATCAGCTTGTTGTCTTGGTTGTGATTCGTTCTGGTGATTGTTTTGCAATATGACTGGTCGAACCTTGGCGATATCAACGCTTCCGGGTGTGAATTTTCCCGTTACTCGGTCGTCTTGGGTGGTGGCTGAGCTTCCCATTCTCTCACTATTATGGATTACTCTTGTTATAGTCGAGGCTCTTCGTCTTCTACCAATCTCATCATCAGAGTTAATGTTGGCAATAGTATCATCAGATGTCCGATCACGTGACATGATCTCACTTAGTGGCCTATCCGTGGCAGCAGCTTTAAGTTGAGAAACTTGACTCTCGTCGGGAAAGCGAGTACTGCGTCTCGCGATGTCTTCCAACACGGTTACTGGATTACTATCAGCAGAGGTACCCGAGGGACGGGTAATACTTGTCTGTTGAGACTCCATGTCTGTAGTAGCACAATCATTATCATCTGTTGTTGGTACACCCTCAAAGCTTACCCTTAAAGGAGAGAAGGGGAGGTTTGATCTGTGACTCGAACTAGTAGCGACATTTGATCGATGACTTGAATCACTGAGGAGTGAAGTAGTACTACTGGCAGGGTTTCTTCGGTCTAATCCTTCCCTCATATTCTTCTCCATCGCTTGAACGGCAACGTCAAGATCCTTCTGGGACACTTGAAAGTCTATCCCACTGCCTTGGGACTTTGCTAGTTGAGAATCAAGTTGTCGTGCAACTACTAGTTCATTCATGCGTCGTGCAAAGTGTGGATTCTCTCTCACTACGGCATCAAATGCATCTTGTTGGAGTATATTCACTTCACAAACTGTTCTAGCTTGGACACTGCAAGTGCGGCGGACTTCCATAACCAAGGCAATCTCACCAAAGAAGGAGCCATTCTTTAACAATATCTTGGGTGCAGACCGTTGTTTGGCAGCGGGCAAATCATCCCGAAGTACTTCAACAACACCCTTGGAAATGATGAATAATTCCTTACCAACGTCTCCTTTGAAGAGTATCATATCTCCGGGAAGAAAGATTCGGGTCTTCAAGGACAGACAAATCTCACCTAAAAGTAAGTCATCAATTTCGGAGAAGAACGAAATGTGGCTAATTACATCCTTGAACAGATGAAGTGCCAGCTTTCTCTGGAGGTCGGTACTCATTTGTTGATCACTCAACAGTGCAATCTTTTCATCATACTGCTTCTGATGGATCCACACATAGTCGTAGAAGGCTCGAACTTGTCTCTGTAAATCGTCGGGTACTCCGTAGTATTCCATTTCATGGTTAACGCGATCTGTCTTTCTTTGAAATGCGGCTGAACCTTGCATCTTACCAGAGAGATATACATTAGCTTCACTAAGCAATAGTGCAATGAGAAACAAGCCTATGATCATGTATGAAGTGCTTAGAAGGTATATCTTCGTCCTATCCTCCGACCTCCCTTCAAAGTCGAGATTGATCAACTCTGGCTTGCCGACAATGTGAAAGTTTGATACTCCAAGTAACATTGTAGCAGATATGTGAAGAGCTTCGGCATAGATGTGGTAGACATTTTCCTGTGAGCAAATATCAACACCTGAATAGTTAGTTCTCGTATCATCACAAGGATCAAGTGTCATTACCCAAATACATGCTCCCATGTGAAGCATTGTGAATATGACTAACAATACCTTGGAAAAGTCGTACACATGCTTGTGATTCCGAACATACTTCATGACTCTACTGACGCGAAGAAGTTTTGGTATCTTAAAGTACTAGAAGATGCGCGTTTCATAGTTTATGAAGGCGAAAGAGAGATGAAAGTAATTTCAGTTAGTACATGTGGGTTACAAGGGCAATTAAATAAAGACAAACTAAGTTCAAATAAAGCAGTCAACTCTTCAAGACTTCATATTGAACACTTGAATGCACAAGATAAAACAATACTAACGCGGACTTTCCTTGACAAGCTTGAGACTCTTTCGTGATGATACATTACTACTGATGATTTGTTCAAATGGTACCGTGCCCAACAAGTCAACCAGAAACCAACTCGACAGATAGTTACTTGCAATCTTCTTGGGGTCCATAACAACCGTGCCATGATTGACATATCCTGTCCTAAAGTTCAATATGATATCCATTGCAAACCAGAAGTCTACAGAAAGAGGTGAGAGAAGAGTGAGTGAGTATTAGTATCCTCGGAGATGCACACAAACACAATCTCAGCACTCACCTAGAAATACAAAGAAGATCTTCTGTGCACTGGGGGTTTCATACCAAACAAAACCAATCTCAAAGGGGATAAAGAAAACAAGCTGGAAGTTGCGCGTATAATGATAAAAGAGAGGTAAACATAAACTTCCGTTAGTAAATATGGTTTGTAAGGGCAATCATACAAGGCAATTGAAAGCCAGAGGAGTAGCTAAAACATCAAGATTTCATATTGACACATTGAATCAAACAAACGCGGACTTTCCAGGAGTACTGCAATGACTGTTGCCAAATCAAATGTTCGTCTGAAGGGATCGTATGGATTGATTATTGATAAAAGACGTTGAAGTATTGGGATATTGGAGCTATCCCTCTTGGCACCTTCGGTATGAAATATCTGTATTGCTTTACGATTAATATCATCATGATTGAGATAGAGGTCGCTATCATCCTGCTCCTTCTTATTTGGACTTCCTACTACTTGTCCTTTAAATACACCGCTTTGATTCCACCCAATGAACGATTCTGATGCAACTCGTCGAGAGTTCTTGGGCCGTGGTCCTACTCGTTTGAGTTGCTCCTCGACAGAGGATGAGAGTCGCTGGCTTAATGATCGTTGTCTCGTCATGATATGACTATTATTATTTATGGTATATCAATATCACCATGATATAGAGGTCGTTGTTCTGTCTAATGTTAGAGACACAGAGACATTTGATTGGCAAAACAGTATTGAGACCTTCTTGTACTGTTACAGTCGATATGATTAATTAGTGGCATGATCACAACAACACAAAGGCCTATCACACAGTCAAGGTTTCTGCTAAGTTTCGCCTAAGAAAGTGAAAAAAAATGAAGCAGGTCATTTTCATTTTCTCTCGACTCTTCATCAATAATTATTGTGTGAAATATCAACATCAAATTAACCACTCACCAATAAACCATGATAAGTGTGTTTCATCATGAAAGTATTGTGGATAAACAAGTCGATGATCTACGTGATCGAATGCGCTTATTACAACAAGATCGAAGAGCGAATATTGATTTAGTAGAGGCCAATAAGGTGAGTGTCTGCTTTGTAGATATGCGCTGTGTTGTATCGATCGAGTCTATCTCTTGACTTGAGGGTACACCTTATCCTCGCAGCCGTCATCTCACAAAGTTCACACACCACTATTCTCCTCTCGTTTCTAATCACACATCTAAGAATGCCAACAACAATGAGGTTAAATCACTAAAGGAGGATAATAAGAAATTACGCATGAGACTATCCAACCTACAAAAGAGTGTGGCGTTAGATCATGATAGTGCTCATCATAGTGATGTCGATGGTATGAAGAAGTTGGTATTGCAAAAACGGAACGAGTATGACACACAGAAATCTGCAGTATTAAAGTTAAGTTCCAAACTCAAATCACTCAAGGATGAAGCCAAGATATGCCGACTTGAGGAACAACGACCGAGTCAAGAGGAGGGAGGACCGCTAGCACGGCAGATACAATCATTAGAGAATAGATTAGACAAGGCAATGATACAATACAATGAAGCCTATGGTATCTGCAGTACATACGAACACATTGTTAAGCGACTCAAGGAGGAACGTGTCGCCTTTGAGAATCAACTAACAGCTCTTGAACGAACATTAGAATCCAAACATCGAGACTTTGAGGAGTTGGTACTGCTCTCGGGTGATGCAGGACATGCTAGAGAGATTGCACAACAGAATTTACAAAAATCGAAGTGGGCCTTGGAGGATAACAAGGCTAGACGATCACGTGATATTCGTGATCGACAACAGCATGTCAAGATACGTAAACAAATGATCAAGAAACATGAAAGAAGTGATGAGGAGAGAAGACGAGCCGCTCTGGGTACTGCCGATGTAGATACTTCTGCTGATGATTCAGAAATGGCATCAATTCCCATCGGCGGTAGAAGTGCTCAACAACAGATTGCTGATCAAGAACATGCATTAAATGTATATGAGACTGCATTTCGTAAGATCAAGGATGCCACAGGAGTGAGCAATGTTAATGAAGTGATTCGTAAAGTAGTTGGACAGGGAGCAACTACTGATAATCTCAGTGTGCTTACTACACAAAATCAAGCAAAAATGGAAGACTTGACAAGGTTACAAGAATCACTCATACAAGAAGTCGAGAAGATGAAGTACAGTGGTGCCGCCGCATCGGGAGGAGGAGGGTCATCTAAGAGTACCAAGGCAATTGATGAACAACAAGAATTGCTCTACTTACGGTCGAGTCAATTTGAAAGGACAAAGAGTCAATTCGATAGACTTGCATTTGTCATGGTGTCTATTAAAGCTGGTGTTGAACATTTACGAGACAAGTTTACAAGTCTTCCATCGGATGAGTTTGATGTAGATCACGGAGTTGTAGTGGAGGATACATTGCCTGAAGCTATTCGTTCTAGTGGAGATCTTCTTGTACAGATTAAAGACAGTGAACTCCAGCAATGTCTCGACCAACAAGATTCTAAACTATCCGAGTTGAAACAACAAACTAGTAAACTACAGTCACGTCGTCCTTGCACTGCAGGTGCATCTGAAAACAGACCTGGTTTCAGAATCACTCTTCCATCTGCAAAGGATGTTGGAGCATACAACTCATGTGATAGTGATAGTGACTCATCAACATACTCTCGAGATGTTGATGATGTAGAAATCTCAAGGGGTGGAGTAAAAAAGAGCTCTTGGCAACTTTTGAGTAGAAAGGAGGAAGAAGAAAGGAAACAGAGGTTGCTTCAATCGGCTTCATCCAATCAGTGAAGATATGAATACTTGCCGGTAGCGTGTGTTTTGTTTTGCAAATTTAGGGATTGTATAGCTAGGATTGCTTGTCTTCTCCAAAGACTTTGGTCTTCTCTGTATTAGTATTCAGGCATTAACCGGAGAGTATTTAGGCCATGGACGGTATGATACTTTGACGGGGGCGGATGACGGAAGTGGGGTTTAGGAACATATGTAAGGATACACCACACCATATCCTCTTCCTAGCATAACAATCTAATTTACCTCCTACTCCCACTGAGTAACTGCTTATATGTTCATGTTGTAAACTCACGTGCATTTCACAGTAATAAAGGCACAATCATGCCCATCAACAACGATGGACCATGAGTCCGTGACATTACTACTATGTAAGCTCCGGGCCCAAATATCTCTAACCTTGTAACTCTCACAAGATGACAGCCCAGGGATGTCGGCGAACACTGCTTCTAGAGTTGCTTCCTCCTGCTTGTTGTTTATGAGAAGGACTGCTACTTTACCACCAAGAGGCTTGGACAAATACTTGTACGAAGGTATCATTTGAGGCTGCTTCTGTTTTATAACGAGAGATTGTTCAAGTTCTCTTCTGCTTTGCCTGCTGATATCAGGTAAAGGTGTTAATATCTCTTCACAATTGTCAAGACAGACCGTCTCAGTTGATGTTTCATATACACCTCCAGAATCACCAGCATATATTTGATTCACAGCAATAGCTTCCTTATTTGATATGATATCCCAGATGTGATCATTCACTTCTTCATCATACACGTCGTGACCTAGAAGCAGTGGAGAACTGGTTAAACACCACGCACCGAAATGAGTCCGTGTCTCCTCTTTTGTCAAGCCAATAAGACCATCTTCTTTCCTTCGTATACCAACCATGAGCATGTCAGGATATGCCCAGCATCCAGGCCGTGATACATTACGAAATTGTTCAACTGAGTTTAACTCTCCAAGTACTGAGCCATAACTCAGCCCTATATCACCTGTCGAACGAAAGAAGTCAAACGGACACTTGCCATCTGGAATCAAAGTATCTGGATAATTCTCAGTACTATTCGTTGCATGACGGAGTTTCAATTTCTGCTCGCTTAACCCCCAGTGACAATTCTCAACTACAATCTTCTTGTTTGGAGACAATTCTTTGATGTACTTATCAAACAACTCCAACGATATTTCACCTCCACAGCCATCTAACTTCCAAGTATCAAATCCCCAGTCAATAAAAGATTCAACATCTGCTTTCGTTTGCATATCACACTCTGTTTCATTCCGACAATGATCTGCACATATACAATTATTCCCATAGAATGCGGCAGTCAGATTTAAACTATGTGCATAGTCTACCATATCCTTCAAACTAGGAAAAGTTGACGTGTTCACTATTGGATACCCAGTGGCATTATGATAATTCATTCCTTCCGCGGCATGTGGTGATTTACATGCTTGCCAATTATCATCCAAACCTACATCACAATACCCTAAGTCACATAAAGACGTATTGTCACGCGATCTATCGACCATACCGGTCATGATATGTTGCATTATTTCTTGTGTTATGTTGGCTCCGTATTGATTCCATGATCTCCATCCCATGAGTGGAGCTGTTGACCGTTGATCGTCGGTAGTCGTAGCAAGTGTTGATGCTTGTTGCTGTTCACGTTGGTTGACAAGAGACGTCATGGCATTTCCCAAGCTTTGCCCTATCAACCAGTAAGACTCTGCATTTCGCATCCAGTGATAATTTTGATCAGAGGGTGACGAAGGAAATGCTTTTCGCGCAAAGGGTCTTGTGTCTACTGAAGTAACAGTCCCTTTAAACTCCGGGTATGTGGCAACTTTTAGCTCGGCCTTCACAATATCCTCTCTTCTAAAATACCCATCCTCTTCGTGTGGTTTAGACGACCCAGGGTCTTTTTCATAACCAAGCATACCAGTCCCGGCTATTGCAAAGGGAAGGTCGGGCGTATTCAAATCTTTTCGAACATCACGAATGAGATTTCCGAGATTCTTCTCGTATTCTTCCGCCATTGTTTTATTACAACCATCATTCCAGCCTTGATGCCATGCAAATCCAGACATTATCACTTTTCGATCAGTAGCCTCTTTAGGAAAGATATGTCCAAGAGTTGCCATGGTAACCTTGATGTTTTCAATAAAACTTTTATAATATGGTCCTGTGGTACCGCCGGAGGATGGTGGTCGGAAATCAACAGCCAAGGATTTACCTCCCCACGCAACCTTTAATAAAACAACTTTCTTATCAGAGTCTAATTCTTCTACATATGATGTTGAACTACCTCCAATCTGATTGAATGCATCACCAACTGCCCAACCAAATCCAAGCTCTGGACCTACTTGATCTTCCATGTCTGGAGGTTCTCCTATTTAAGATTACAACAGATATGAGTGAGTCTGAACATTGCTGTGCACAAGATATGCACAAAATTAAAATGTGCATAAGATGTGCACAAACTCTCACACAGACTTGCATAAGACATGTGCACAAAAATTTCTCTTACCAGTGCACAAGCCCGCATATAGATATCCATAATTAGTAACCCTCGGTGATACATCATCCTGACCCCGGCTATTACATGCAATTAGTACATCTTTTCGTACAGTCCATTCTTCAGAATTGTCACTATGTCTCTGCTTGTTTGATTTACCTTGCTGTTTTGTCTTCGTCTTTAACATGCCATAACTCTCGGGTGCATTATCAACTAACCATTGCAATGTTGCATTCTTCTGTTTACCGGTGGTATCATCTATTTCATACCGAGTACCATGACCTACCATGTTCGATTGACCTACAAGGATGAAGACACGAAGTGGTAACTTTTCATTAGAATTAGAATTTATTCTCGCCGCCGCCGAAGATGATGATATCACACCGATGATGGCGATAAGAAATACTATTAATAACGACATTGTATTATTGCAAATCATCATGATATTATCGTCATATATAGGCTGCCTAATGCCTATCTATGACCTTGATAACTTTTACTTTTGAACTATTGTTCATTATGTCGGTATCCTACTTAACAAAGAAAACTAACTATGACAGATACGCATTGAGTGCTATATATTATAATGGCGTACAAATAGCGGAGAGACAAAGAGAGGTATAGCATAGGTGACTTAAGTAGGAGTAGGAGTACAGTATGGACTTGCCAACAGCGCCAAGTGCTCCTCCAGGAGATGGTTGCAATAATAAAAATGATATCAACAATAATCAACTCAACTCTCCATCATCTCAACAACCAGCCTTTGGTGAACCATCTAAACAACATCGTACCCTTCTCAAAAAGCAAGAACAACCACCAATAACATTATCAAACTTAACACCAATAACACGATACTATACCGCTGCCAACAAGGTATTAGAACAATTCAAAGTACACTGTGCTGCACATGAATTTGACGAGGCATATATAATAGGGAGACGATTTGCTTTATTCTCAACTGTTTCATTACCACAACATGATTATTATATGTCACCTAAGCCTGAATTGGTTGTGCTGAGACAACAGAATGTTAAAGATTCACAATGGGTAACTACCGGTGTAGAACGGATAGTGGGTTTAATGGATAGACAGGAATTGGAAAAGCAAAAGTTGGAAAAACAAAGATTGATACAACAAAAGATTAAAGAGGAACAACAACAATTGGAATGGGAAGAATCAATGAAACAACGATTGGATGCTGTTGAATCTAAGTTAGATGCAAAGGAGGAGGCATTAGATAAGATGGCCGCCTCAAAGAAGAATGGTATAGAAGAATTAGATATGGTATCCAAGTTGGAACAGTTGAATGCATTTTATGCAAAAGATGAGAATGATAATGCTACTACAACTCCATCTGCCCCGATACTGTATGAAGAAGATGATTCGCTGCCGCCACCGATAGTGCCTCCTCTCATTGGAGAATTGCAACTACCTCCGCCGATAGCACCGCCGCCGTTAATTGGACAGTCAACACAAGATTTGAAATCCAATGGTGCAACACCATTGTTTGAACAACCACCTGCATATTCTGATATATTCCTAGAAAGTTTACGAACATCTACTACTCCATCATTGGTTAGTCCTGAAAAGTTGACAGAGTTGGAGCGTTTACCAACATCATCATCGGTAGTAGCAAGTGCACTGAAGAAGAAAGAGCAATCTAAACCAAAGCCTACTCCACGAAGAACTCAAATACGAATACTAATTAAAAACTATGAAAGACAAATGCAATCATTACAACAATCGAAACAAATTGAAGTATTAAAGTTGGGTACCTATCAAGGTAGACTAAGCTCATCCAATCCAAAGTATGATTCCACAAATGGTTGTGCTGTCATTTCTCCATTAGTCGTTGCTACACATATCTATCCACAACATATACAACACAACAACAAGAAGACATTACAAAGATCAACAAGTTCCAAGTATGGTATATCCAATAGTGATATAAATGAAATTATCGATAAGCGTGCACCGCCAGTACTGCAAACTGTTCGTGCTAAGCTTGGTCTTAATCGTCACGCACTTATTATACCATCAGACGTGCATGATTTCCTAGTTGATGAACATATACTACCACAAGATAGATTTGTAGGTGTTTGTGGTGGAGATATTATGGATAAGTCGCATGTTAATAAACTCATTACCATGTTAGTAAATGGTAAAGAAGAAGAGGATACCAAAAGCAAGTCAACAACAACATGTCGACATAAGAAGGTTGGAGCAGCGTTATTCTTTCGAGAACATGTTATTAGTATACTAAAGATACCACTAGGTAACGGAGCCTGTTACTATGATTTAATAGATTCATTACCATGTCACAAGACTGGCGGGATGGCATCTCGGACAAGATGTAAGGATTTGGCTAGCTTTGAAGTGTTATTAAGTTGGTATGGCAGTTCAAAATTTACAGAATCTAATTGTGGTTTTATAGATGGAAATGAGTATAATGAATGGATGGCTGATTTTGATCCACGGACTTTCCAAGGCTTTGTTTGGTGTGAGCAATAGCACCTGTCTCTACAACCGACATGAAGTCGGCAACTATTAGAGAAACGACGGCCAGACCTTTGCAAATAATTTGTATGCATTCTTCTCCTCTTTGAAATGAGAACTCTGACTCTCTTTTAGATATTGCTGGAGTGAAGAGCTAATGAACACCAATAATATCAGCAAGTTGACATCGTCAGTGCATTAGGAGGTAGTCAAATCAAATGTCATCTTCTTCACTTCTTCTCCGCAAGGCTGCCTTTACTGCAACTAGCGTCACATCTCTTCTCTCATCAATCACAATCTTTCGAGATTTGTCCGACTTTAGTCAATGGGTATCAAAACCAAAACGAGATCTTTGGAAACTGGAAGAACGGCATGAACTTGCATCAATTACAATTGGAAGTTGTTTACTTAATACTGCAATATGCTTTACTACACCTGGTATTACAAAGTTGAAATTACCAGGCCCATATCATGGCAAATTACTTTGGAGTAGTATTAATGTTGCCTCGTTGGGTATGCTCTTTTTGGGGTATTTTAACCCTGAGTTAATGATGAGATCCCGTAATAGAAATGCAATGTATGTATCAACATGCACTGCCTCAAAGCTGATGAAACCCGATAAGCATCGTGACAAAATACGGAAAGGATCAAAGTGGTGATGATGTTTACTATGCATTCCCTTATGGTCAAATAGCAAGGCCTCATATTGCTGGTATGGATCGAGATGAGAGAGGGGTACCTGCTGCTGTATTCTTTTGTGCTTTGACAGGTGAGTGTTTCAGTGATGATATGTTCATATGATGATATTCACAAATTTTGCTCACATATCTATTCATAGGTACCGGTATAGTATATGAGACTCCCGACCTACCGAATGGTACTCCTCGTGAGTTCTTTCCACTTACACAACTAGAGAACAATCTTGTAGTTATGGAAAAGAATACTGCTCATATCGGGCACCAAATCAATGGGATAGATGAAACTCTTCTGTTGCAAAAGATTGATAGTAATAGTTATGATGATGTGGGCAGGAGACCATCGTCTGATGATTTATCTGAGCTTGATATCAAGCCAGCCACTGAGGTTGCGTCGTGGTCTATGCCTTTGCAATACTTTAATCGAGCATATCCATTCGGAAAAGTATTCATTAATGACTACAAAGAATTTCCAGACTTGAAGAGGCCAGTTCTGACAATATACGATCATATTATGGACGGTGTATTCTATGTGGCAATAAACTTGTTTCATAATCAATACTGGCAAGGTCAATTCTTTCCAACTATAGACCATGTCGATGATAGGCTACCGACAAAGACAAGAGTTTGGGGATTCAATGTTAATGACGAGTATGTTGCTATTACAAAAGACTTTGTCAAGAGTGGAAAAGGTGGTATTCGAAATATGATGGTAGGAAGCAAGCCAATCGTGGCATCTTGGGATAACAACTCTGAATCTCTTGGTATCTTTTATCGACCAAGTACTAAGCCAATTTATCAAACTGTCGATGCGTATGGCAAGGTAGGAGGACAAGGCGCATCTCTTGAACGAGTGGCCACTGTAAAGAATGGATTGTGGTGGTATGTTTGGCAGAACTTCTTTCCCCAAACTAGTGTGAATCCAGAGAAATGAGTCAAAAAAGATCTCTTCATGAGATAGTCGATAGCATATTTGGAATCTTCCTCACCTGTCGTTATTACCTGGGCTGAACACTACCATTTGAAACAGATCTAACTGGACGATAGGTATTAGAATAGAACTAATGTATTCTAATCCAACCAGACTGTCTACTATACCTTTGTTTGGCTTATCATCAACAATGCCGTTATGTGCTGGTCACTACAACCAAAGGATGGACAACTCAAGGATACCGGAACCACTCTCATAATTTTCAAAACCACTCATTGCTTTGCTCGCCTTATAGGTATACTTATTCTTCTCCAGCCTTATATATACTGATAACAAATATATACCAACCATGCCATCTACATCATCTACAATTGCAACATTAACAGCCATTGCGGCCCTAGGGTATTATGGCGCAACAAAATTACAACAAAAACAACAAACACCCAAACTAACAGATCTTGATGATATCGATGAAGACGAAGAACTATCCGAGGAAGATATGATAACACCTGAAATTGTTATATCAGTATTTGATAAACTATTCATGACAATGCAACAGGTTGTATTGCAATTATCACAACAGGTACAACAGATTCAAATGTCAGGACAGGTTATACCAGAGA